>Ga0210394_10000390_pt1 | contig 96089 bp, 90 predicted proteins | sample IncBWC12MmetaG_FD_160121 | JGI IMG/M metagenome (GOLD analysis project Ga0210394, IMG submission 160121) | Forest soil microbial communities from Barre Woods Harvard Forest LTER site, Petersham, Massachusetts, United States - Inc-BW-C-12-M | ecosystem: Environmental > Terrestrial > Soil >...
ACGCGCTTGCGACCTACCCCGATCGCTGCCCTATGGCCCCGGAAGCTCGAAAGCTAAGACGAGAATTGCGGCACCTGCTCTACGGCAAGAAACCTCACGTGTACCGGGTCATATATGAAGTCGATGAACGCAGACAGACGGTCTGGGTGCTCACGGTTCGTCACGGCGCACGTCGGCGGCTCAAGGCGTCTGATGTCAAATGAGCCGCAGGGCTTCCAGCAAACCTGAGATTCTGCAACAACTTGCAACAACTCTAAAATCATAAGGCCGCGCTAGTTTATTAGTCGCGTAGTGTCTCATTTAATAAAAATACCAGACCTCAGCAGCCTCTGCCTAGATGTTGAGTTGACCCTATGATTCCTATCACAGCGGATGAGCGACTCGAGACATAGGTGATTTGATGGTGGGCCTGGGTGGACTTGAACCACCAACCTCGCCCTTATCAGTATTGCGGTCGTCGGTCTCCTACCTAGTGATAGCGGTTCTTTAAAGAGGACGTGCACCGATTCTTCTCGACTAAGAGGAGGGCGGAGGGCGAGCATAAGGTTGACATAGCTATATTAGATAGCTATCATCGAGAGCATGAAAGTTAGCGTGGCGGATGCCAAGAACAAGCTTCCCGAGCTAATCAAGGCTGTCGAGGATGGCGAAACAGTGACCATCTACCGCCGGGGTGTGCCTGCCGTGGATATCATCCGAACAAAAAAGCCTAGTCGCAAAAAGCGGAAGCTCGGGACACTGAAAGGCAAAATTCAGATTCTCGATATCGACTGGTGGAAACCCATGTCGGACGACGAAGCCGACGCCTTTGTAGAAGGGCGAGACTAGGTGCGGTTGCTCCTGGACACGGTCGCATTGATTTTCGCTGTTGAGTCACCAGAACGGTTCACCAAGCGTGCGACCGCCATTTTGCAGAATACAGAAAACATCCTTGAACTGAGCGCAATTTCTCTTTCCGAAATCGCCATCAAAGCAGCCCGCGGCAAGTTGAAATTTTCTGCAGCGGATACGCGCCGCGCACTTGAGGACCTGGACCTTCGCGTACTGCCGTATACTGCGAACCATGCATTCTCTCTTTTCGATCTGCCGCTCCTGCACGCGGACCCCTTCGACCGTCAAATCATCGCCCAGGCTTTGTCGGAAGAGATCCCGGTGATGACTTGCGATGAGAAATTCAGCCTGTACAAAGGTCTCAAGGTCCTTTGGTAATTTTTCGGATTTTCGTCCCTTTCCAGAATGGTTCTTAGAAGAGATTCGTAGAACCTCAGAGCTTCGGGCATCGGCTAGCGCATGGCTTGGCGACCGAGGCGATTGAAGAATTTCTTGAGAGGCCAGCCTTCACCATATTTGCCACATCCCGATTGGTAAGAGGCTTTGCGTTTGATTTTGGGTCTGCCCATCTTGTGAGGCAGGCATCGAACCGCTAGGACTGCGCAGAAGTCTAGCTGTAGCCAGTGGTAAGATTGCAATTGTTATGATCTTTCCATACTTCATCGACCAGACTCGACGGTTTGGGAGAGTGACTTTGTCAGGATCTGTCCATGGGCACCAAATTGCCGCCGCGATGGAAGCCATGTATCAAGATCCAAACTGGGCCGCTAAATTCGACATCATGTGGGATGCGTTGGAGATTACTGAGTTGCTGTTAGAGGCCTCGGATTTTCTGGGTTTTGTTCGTGTACAGAAAAAGTATGCGGCGGTCGGTCCTCGCCGCGAGATCATCCTCGCGCGACGTAATCTTGATCGGGTGATGGCTCAGACGTACGCGCTGTTTATGAAGGCTGGAGCGCACAGAGTGTATGTGTGTCAGTCGGAGGAAGAAGCAAACGAGTTGCTCAAGCAATAGCATGCGCGTCAGTCGCTCAAACAAAGCAAGGTGCTCCCTTGAGAACACCGAGAGGAACCTATCCTGTACGAAGAGCTTTGAAATCTGTTTTGCTTCGTCCAGGGAATCCCTCGATCGCAGACTATTCTACGGGCTCAATCCAGCAGCAGGGCATTTGATTCGTAAAACGCTTCCCACGGGTTCTGGTCGGCATAGGATTGCAGCCACGCCAAAAGATTATCGACCTCTGAAGCGATATGCTCCGGCGGTGCGTATTCGTGGATAGAACTCGTGAGGAAAGCGGACTAGGGCGGGCTTTGCCCGTCCTTTGTCTTTTTTCGGCGACACTGATGGCCAACATGAAGACCCGAAACGCCTTGAGTCTGGTGGCGTACGATTACCCGACAAGTTGACAATGGTTGACAAATCGGTTTTTCGGGGGAGATCCCCGGAAAGGGAAAAGTGAGAATCGCCTCGTATTTACTGATTTTGATGGTGGACTTGAACCACCAACCTCGCCCTTATCAGTATAGAGGTCGCTGAGGAATACAGGCTCTGAAGAGCACCGCGCTTATTTCGCTAGCGCTGACGATCTCGCAAGCGTATCGTCCGACTGGATCGCCGGATGAAGAACACAACTCGACGTTGTCATCGACGCATCCCAGACCACGGCATGGAAGACCCGTCTCCTGCTAGAAGGTCTGAGCTGCCAAAGACAAGGCGTGATATTTCGTTCAGGGAACAGTTCTTGAAAGTTCGAGAACTGAGAATCCAGCTGACTCTGCGGCCTCGGCCAATCGCTGGTCCCCGCAGATAAAGTTCCTCCTGGAGGGACGCTGTTCACACCAGATCAAAGACGCGGCAAGTTGCAAGCTATTGGCCGCTCGCAAGGAATACTTATCCAACAACTGCGTTGCCAAATCACGAACCTGATCGCCAGGAAGAATTTCCCTCCACCCACGGTTTAGCAAACGCAGTCGTGCCATCGCGCCGTGTTTGTCGAGATCGGATATCGCCTTATCCCGATGGAGGCGGCAAATAGCACTATGAACTTCTACGAGACTTCCCCACCAAACCGCGGGCGCAAATCTCCTCAGATGGGACTGAGCGTGACGACTCGCGGCTTCGTGAACACACAAGGGAACTAGCGCGCCGGCATCCCAAAATGCCGTGGTTTTTTTCAAAGTTCTTCTTCTCTGTCGGCGAGAACGGCTTGAATCGCCTTGTTCCCTGCAACGCTTCCCGTTGGAATCTTCAAGAGTGCCTTTACATCGAGTCGCACCCTGGGGAGACGCAGTTTCCCCGCCGCAACCAACACGAGTTCCTGATCGTCGGCACCTTCCGCGGAAAACGGAACTAGTTTGGCCACCGGGAGCTTACGGTTTCGGATTACCACTTCTTCGCCTCCTTTGGCGAACGTAAGGTACTTACTCAGCCGGTTTTTCAGTTCTGCCACATTCACACTGCGCATTTGGCCGCTCCTTCCTCATGGCTATTATAGCCATGAATGGACCTACATGGGAAGAGCCCAATGGTTGGCACAATGGTTTTTTGGAGCAGGCGAAACCAGGATTGAATCCCGCGCAGCGCCTCGTACCGTTGCGGACCCAATTCATTGCCCGCTCTGCACGGACAGGGTCTTGACTCGCCAATGCTTCAATTAGTGCGTTCTGTCGGCTCCAATTAGGCCCCTGTCGTTTCCACCAATTGTTCGCACGCTCAGAAGCCGCTTCGCGTACTTTCTGCTGAGCAAGGGGGTCTCGTTTGAGGTTCACAATGTCCTAGAAAGGCTTGTCAGCCTTACCAGCAAGAGTGGCCGTGAACATCGCATCATGGTCAAGGACGCCCTCAGAAAATCTAAAGTTCTGAAATGTTAGCTAACTCGAAGGAAAGGTGGGGGCGGGGCGACTTGAAAGTCGCCGCTAGGCGGGAGTGCGTTCGGCGGAGAGGACGCGGGGGATTCCGGCGAGGTCGTGGGTGAGGTGGAGATTGGCCCATTCGGGTGTTTCAAGGAGGGGGCGGACGGCGGGGAGACTGTCGTGGCCTAGCTCGAGGACCAGGAGTCCAGCTGGTTTGAGATGGAGAGCGGCTTCGGGGATCAGCATGCCGTAGAGTTCGTAGCCTTCTTCGCCGCCGTAGAGGGCGGAGGGCGGTTCGTGGTCGCGGACCTCGACGGGGAGGGTGCTGATTTCTTTGCGGCCGATGTAGGGAGGATTGGAGACCATGAGATCGAAGGAACGTGGAAGGGGAGGATAGGGATTTGGGGAGGAAGTGTTGCCAGGCACGGGCACCAGGTATCGTGACCCTGCCTTCGAAAAGGAGGAGAGCAGATTGGATTCAAGGAAGGTGATGTGGTTGGCGAAACCCAAGCGGGTTGCGTTCTGTTGGGCGATCGCTAGGGCGGCTGGGGAGATGTCGGTGGCGTAGATTTTGGCGGACGGGAGTTCTTTCGCAAGCGCGATAGCCAGGCAGCCGGAGCCAGTGCCAACGTCGACGATGGTTAGGCCTTCGCCGGTAAGTTTGGAGTCGCGGGCGGCGCGGAGTTCGAGGACTCGGAGGCGGTCGAGGGCCACTTCGACCAGGTGCTCGGTTTCAGGGCGGGGGATTAGGACGTCGGGAGTGACTTCGAATTCGAGGCCCCAGAATTCCTGTTTGCCGGTGAGGTGTTGGGTTGGTTCGCCGGCGGCTCGGCGGCGGAGTAACGAAAAATATGATTCGAGGATTTGGGAATCGAGGATCTGATCGGGATGGGCGTAGAGCCAGGCGCGGTCGCGGCGGGTGACGTGGAGGAGGAGAAGTTCGGCAACGAGGGTGTCGGAGGGGACATGGGCTCGGCGGAGGAGGTGGATGCCCTGTTTCAGGGCAGTGCGGACGTCCGGGGATTTGGTTTGTTCGGAGGGCATGGATTTATTCACAAGAGAAGAGTTTAACCGAGAGACGTCGGGGGCCGGAGAGCGAAACCCAAGCGCCCACAGGCAAATTCGGCGAGGGGCACCCGGGATTGGTTGGAGCGAGCGATCACGCCTCTCTGAGTTCTTCTTTGAGGCGGGCGGCTTCGTAGTGTTCGACCAGGCCGTCGACCAAGGGGGCCATTTTACCGTCCATTACCTCGGTTAGCTGGTGGATGGTGAGGCCGATGCGGTGGTCGGTGACTCGGTTTTGGGGATAGTTGTAGGTGCGGATTTTTTCGGAGCGGTCGCCGGTTTTGATCTGGCCGCGGCGTTCGGCACCGATGGCGGCTTGCTGCTTTTCGAGTTCCATTTCGTAGAGGCGGGAACGCAGGACGCGCATGGCTTTGGCGCGGTTTTTGATTTGGGATTTTTCGTCCTGCTGAGAGACGACCAGGCCCGAGGGCAAGTGAGTGATGCGGACGGCGGAATAGGTGGTGTTAACGGACTGACCGCCTGGGCCGGAAGAGCAGAAGGTGTCAACGCGCAGATCTTTGGCTTCGATTTTGATGTCGATTTCGTCGGCTTCAGGGAGAACGGCGACTGTGGCTGCTGAGGTGTGGATGCGGCCCTGGGTTTCAGTGGCCGGTACGCGCTGCACGCGGTGGACGCCGCTTTCGTATTTCAGCTTGGAATAGACCTTTTTACCTTGGATGGCGGCAACAATTTCTTTTACTCCGCCCATTTGCGCGGGCGAGCTTTCCATCACTTCGACTTTCCAGCCCTGGGATTCGGCGTAGCGGGAGTACATGCGGAAGAGGTCGCCCGCGAAAATGCCGGCTTCGTCGCCGCCGGTGCCGGCGCGGATTTCGAGGATGATGTTTTTGTCGTCGATGGGATCGTGGGGGAGGAGAAGAAGTTTCAGCTCGCGCTCGGTTTGCTCCTTGCGGATGGTCAGGAGTTTTTCTTCTTCCTGGGCCATGTGGCGCATTTCGGCGTCTTCGGACTCGACGACCATCTGGTGGGTGGCGGCGAGGTCGTTTTCGATTTGCTTGAACTCCCGATGCTTGTTGACGATTGCTTCGAGGTCGGAGTGCTGCTTGGCGAGTTTCTGGAAACGCGCGGAATCAGTGACGACCTCGGGAGTGGAGAGTTCCTGGGTCATTTCCTGGTAGCGGGCGTCCAGTTGATCGAGTTTTTCAGAAAGCGTGAGAGCGGCCATCTGGGTTCCTTCTCTCCATGAGATTTCAGTCACTGGAGAGGGTGACTGGTGATTGGTGACTTCTGACCCTTTGCTAAAAAGCTCAGGGCAAGCTGGTAGCGAGGGGAGCGGCGCCCCGGACGGGCGCGAGACTGAGGGCAGCTAATGGAAGAAGGGGTACATGTGCTTCTCAAACAGTATAGCAAACGTGCTTCCGGATTGGATGCAGGAGGGGTGCGCAAGGTTTTTTTTGGCGCCTGGCGTAGGTGGGGCGACCTGGATGAGGGCTGAAACCCCAAAAAGCGGCGGCATAGCCGCCACACTCCAAAGTGGATTGCCCGCGGTCGGACGGTGTACTACGATGCGATTTGGCGTAAGGGCCTGAGATTGAAGGTGACGAGAATGAGCGAAGCGGTTCGGGCGGCTTTGGAAAATTCGGTGGAGGGTTTGGCGGGGAGCGCCCCGAAAACGGATGCCGGATTCTTGTGGGACTTCTGGTATCCGGCGATCGGGAGCGAGGAGATCTACGGAAAGAATCTGGCGAAGGCGATGCTGCTCGAAGTGCCGCTGGTGCTCGGAAGGACGAGCGAGGGAAGGGCTTTCGCGATGCGGGATAGCTGTCCGCACCGGGGGATTCCTCTTTCCTACGGGCATTTTAACGGGAAGAACTTGCAGTGCAGCTATCACGGGTGGGAGTTTGATGCGTGCAGCGGGCGGTGCGTGGAGATTCCATCACTAACGAGCCATGACAAGCTGAAAGTGGAGCGGATCAATGCAACGCATTACCCGTGCGAGGAGCGCGACGGTTACGTTTGGGTTTACATGAGCGCGCCGGGAACGCGGCTACCAGAAAAATTGCCGACAGCGCCGGAGCTGGAAAAGTTCGGCGCGAAATTCAGGATCACCCGTCTCCGGTGCGAACTGCCGTCGCACATCGATCACGGGATTATCGGATTGATGGACCCGGCGCATGGGCCGTTTGTGCACCAGTCCTGGTTCTGGCGGACGAAGACAAGTATTCACGAGAAAGCGAAGCAGTTTGAACCGATTCCGAACGGGTTTCGAATGAGTCCGCACCAGCCGAGTACCAACAGCGCGCCTTATAAATTGCTGGCGAAAATGACCGGCGAGACGGTGACGACGACCATTGATTTTGTGCTGCCGAATATCCGGACGGAGATCGACCGCAGCGGGAAGCTCTGGTTTTCCAGCCGGGCGACGGTGACGCCGGTGCGAAGGGATTTGTGCCGGATTGATTTTGTCGCGGCGTGGAATCTGCCTTTTCCGGTTTCGATTTTCCGTATTTTTGCGAAGATATTTCTGCGGCAGGATCAGGAAACGATGATTCGACAATCGGAAGGATTGAAGCTTAACCCGAAGTTGATGTTGATTGATGACGCGGACCGTCCGGCGAAATGGTATTTCGCATTGAAGCAGAATCTGATTGAGTCGAGGCGCAGCGGTTTGCCCTTGGAGCATCCAATGGATGGGCCGGTGACGCTCTACTGGAGAAGCTAGTAGGGAAAATTCCCGCCAAGAACTGAAAATTCCCAAACATCTGGGTGTATACTCGCGGCAATTCCCCGGGGACGCGCAGTTCAGGCAAAAAACGGAGGTAGTGTCGTGGGCTCACGTGCTGCCTGGTCGCCTATTCGTGCCCTAATCCAATTTCTCCTTCTGCTGTCACTCCCGCCGTCTGCTGCCGCGCAGGCGAAGCCTCGAGCCGCGAGTTTTGCCAACGATGCGAAGGCATTCCGCGCTGTCGCTTCGCCGGGGCGTCTCGAACGCGGAGGTTATCTGGTGGAAGGTGTCGCGCACTGTTTCATGTGCCACGGCGAGCAAGACTATGCGCACGGAAGTAGCCTGCCTCTGCCGGGGCGAAAGGGTGTGGGCCAAATCCTGAAGGGCGAGCTCTACGACGGAACCTTCTCCCCCGACGGGCTAGTCTGTCCGAATATCACTCCGGACAAGGAGACCGGAGCGGGCACTTGGAGCGACCCCCAGTTGGAGCGGGCAATTCGGCATGGCATTGGCCATGACGGCCGGGAATTATCGGATTACATGCCCTACGCGTTCCTCCGGAGCATGACGGATGAGGATGTAGCGTCGGTAATCGTCTACATCCGCTCGCTACCCGCGGTGAGGAACCCGCTGCCCAAAAGGAATGTTCCCTTCGAAATCAAGGTGGATCTGCATCCGGAGCTGGAACCGAAACTGGCAGCGGATGCGAGTGAGCAAGTGAAGCACGGCTGGTATCTGGTAAGGATCGCCCAGTGCAACGATTGCCACACCCCATACGACGAAGCAGGGAAAGCGCGAACAGAGATGATGTTTGGCGGCGGACAACGCATGGCTGGACCATGGGGTGACGTAGTAACACCGAATATCACCCCGGATCCGTCTGGCATTTCACATTATGACGAGGCAATGTTCCTGAAGACGATTCGAACGGGGCATGCATCCGGAGGAGTGCGGGAATTGAACACGTTTATGCCGTATCGCTATTTCGGGAATATGACGGATGAGGATCTAAAGGCAATTTTTGCTTATTTGAGAACCGTGCCGCCGGTAAAACATCACGTGGATAATTCTGAGGCTTCGACGTACTGCCCGATTTGCCGGCAGAAGCATGGATTCGGGAACAGGAATTAGCGGAACGAGGTGAGATCAAAGTCGACGACGACGGGGTCGCCCCCGGGCGGGTCGATCTGGACCGTGGCGGAAGTTTCCGTGAAGGCTGCGGCGGGATAATCGAAGTTCAGTGTGGCGCCGCTAAGGATGCAACCGCCGTCATTGCACTGAAAAAGGGGATGGCCGTTCGCGGTGGTGGGAATGACCATCTGATCCCTTTGAAAAATGCGCAGCCGAAAATCACGCCAGAAGTCCGGTGGGCGAACGAAGACTCGCTTGGGCGAATGAGAGTCAGACCCTTCCCGAATCGCACTGTATGCGCTGTAGGACTCGGTTAGAAAAATTTGAACTGTGACCCGGACTACTTCCGGGGTCTTCTGGTGGTCGAGTTGGGCTTGCTGCGCGCTATAGATGCTGACCCGCTGGCTGGAATCGAGGGCAGTCAGAATATAAGGCGTGAAAAAACTGACGGATTCGATGTAGGGGCCGGTCTTCGGGGGTTGCAAGTGGAGGACGTAGTTGTCCAGAAGCTTTCTGAGAGAGTCATCGTGACGCTGGCCGAGGAAATACGCTTCGCGGACGGCGGTATCGGACAGGGGCGTGTCAAAGGCAGACAGGGGTTGGATGAGCAGTAAAGTTGCGCTGGCGAGCGAGGCGGCGACGCGAACCGTGGAGCCCATGCGGCCCTCCTTCCCGACGAGCGCAATCGGGCGATAGCTACCACCTATTTTTTAGCACGAGACGTGCTGAAAGCGTACTTGCTCATGAGCAGCTGGGCCTCGTCTGGATCCACAGTGCGCAGTGTCATTCCAGGCGGCACCTGCTCCTGCATCGCGTGATTTCGTACAGCAAAAAAATAGATTCCGCCGGGATCAGCATGAAACTGGGCCGCGGCGGACTTCTGGCCCGCCGTCAAGCCGACGAAGGATTGCCACCCGGCACAGAGGTGATGTTGGCCAGGGTCCACAGCAACATAGAAATACGAACTGGTGTGGGTGGCCCCAATCCAAGCTCCGTCCAGGCTGAAGCGGGTGGTGGGCCTTGGAACGGAGAGAAACTCCGTATCGTCCTGAAGGAAATAGACAACGGCTTTCCCGGGATCGGGTTTGGCGAACGGATGTTGGCGCTTGTCTATCTTTACGTCGAACTTGACGTCGTCCTTGGCGCACCCGGGAGCAGCAGCTTGCTCGACAGGCGCCTTTTGGGCACTCGACAGAGTGGCACAGGTGAGGAGGAAAATGGCCAGGACAGTTTTCATGTTCCGGGCTCCATTTCGTGGAAGACTCTCCCGCCAGCTGCAATCGACGTATGCGGCGCTGGTTCCTAACGGGCGACGTTCACATTCTGATAAATAGACGGCGCCGGGTGAATGATCGTTTCAGAATAAATTTCTGTCAAAGGCACGAAGCAATGCCCTCTCGACCTCGGATGCAGGGGAGGGCATGGAGGAAACCTCCTTATCGGTTGGACAGGGAACAAATCGTAGCGCGGTATCGGCGATCGGCAGAGGTCGAAGCTCGGACAACGGTGATTCCCGCCATCCGGCGAGACCAGCTTCGCTGACTATTGCTGAACGAGAATGGATACCGTGAAGTCACCGGAATTTGACACGGCAAGGCCAAGCCGGCCGCTGCCATTGAAATCGGCGACTGCGAGCGCAGCAGGGCCCTTCCCGACGGGAATTGGTGAGCCGGGCGCTCCTGTGAATGTGCCGTCCCCATTTCCGAGCAAAAGGGTCAGATTATTGTCACCGTGGTTCGCAATCGCGAGACTCAGTTTTCCGCTCCCGGTGAAGTCCCCTAAGGCAATCGCAATTGGCGCGGTCCCAACCGGAATCGGAGAACCCAGCGCTTCGGTAAATGTGCCGTCCCCATTTCCGAGAAGTACGCTCACAGAATTGCTTTCGTAGTTCGTCACCGCGACGTCCAGTTTGCCGTCGCCGTTCAGATCGGCCACGACCATTGCATTTTGTCCGCTGCCGATCGGGGCCGGCGAGCCGGGAGCTGGCGTGAAAGTTCCATCGCCATTCCCCAGCAAGATCGTCAGGGCCGCCGAACCGCTGTGATCGTCCACACAGTCTTACATTCCAACTGTTCTTGGCCACGCAGAGATGGGCTGGAATCGAGCGAAACAGTCTGGACATGACGACCCCCGGGACAATCGCGAGCCGGGTCGAAGCCCCCAGCCCTGAGCTGCGTTTAAGACGAGTTAAGTGGACAAATGGTTTCAGATCAGGCGGGGAGTGTTGGGGAAGTCGAGCCAGACTTTGACACCGCAGAAGTGCGAGCCTTCGGTGCAGATGGGGGTGGTGATGCCGGCGCGGAGGTGGCACGGGGGGCCAATGTAGCGGGAGAGTTCGGGGTGGATCAGGCGGAGTTGGGCGATTTCGTCCATGGAGGCCGCGTAGATTTCTTCCTGGGCGTTGAAGCAGGTGCGCATGGTCCACTTGTGGAGGAGATGGAGGAGCGAGCCGGTTTCGACGAGGCGAATGGATTTGGAATTGGGCAGAAGGTAGAGGGCGATTTCGGGAGGGACGCCGCGGTCGAGGAGCTGGTTTTTTGCGGCCCAGGCTTCGTGCATGGCGCGTTCGTAGAGTTCCTTGGCCCGGGGATTCGCCTGGAGCAACTTTGGAGTGACGTAGTCGGGTTCGCGGGTGTCGGCGAGCGTGAGAAGCGGGCGCGAGCCGGGGACCATGCGATGGCGCTGATCCTGGCTGTCGGCGGTGTGGCTGATTTTTTTGGCGAAGGTGTAATTGGCGTGCTGCAGGGCGCGCATCATCGGCGCGTGGACGCCAATGTTCAGGGTTTCCTGACGGTAGAGATTGCGCGCGGGATTGAGCAGGCGGTCGATGGCTTCGGTGTCGCTGCAGGCGGACTCTGGAAGACCGACGACGGCACGGTAGGATTCGGCCATGACGCGCGGGGCGTTCGGTGAATAATCAACGAGGCGAGAAGTCTTCCCGTTTAGTTTTCTGTCGAATTCACGGGCGAACAGATCGGCTTCCGATTTGATTCTGGCGACATCCTTCCATTCGGGCAACTCTTCCAGAGGAGAGAGGCCAAAGCGATCGAAAAATTGGGGATCGAGCTGACGCACCTGCGCGACCATTTCGCCAATGATGGCGCGAGCTTCGCTGGGCGTGTCACTGGCGGAGGACATGCGCCAGAGGCGATAGAGGACGATGCCCGAAACGGTGTGGACCATGGTGGTGAAGGCGGCGACCGGAAGGGCGTAGCGGGCAATTTCGATGGAGCGCTTTTCGGCGGAGCGCTCGATTTTCTCTATGCGCTTCGGATGGGACATCGGGCCGATGTGCCAGATGCCGCCCAGAATCTCGCGCGCGTCGGGAGTGAGCAAGGCGGAAAGTTCGCGGTAGCAGGCCCAGGCGCGGGCCAGCGCGTTTTCGTAAATGTTGCGGGAGATTTCGTCGAAGAAAAGAGAGACCGGCGGAACGTAGACCTGGGCGCGATCGAGACGGACATAGCGCTGGCTTTGCTGCTCCGAGTTGTAGAAAGGATGCGCGTGGAGAAACGACCAGACAAACTGGCGGCTGACGTTTTCAAGGCCGAACTCGAAATGGGCGTGCTGGAAAACGGTGTGGTGGCCACTGTAAAAAGTGGCGGCACCGATATTCAGGCGCTGCTTGTCGGTGATTTCGCCGGGCGTGATGAGACGCGAGGAATAGCAGGTGCGCGCGGCGGCGATGGCTGAATCGAAGGGGTGCAGGAAGGCATTGCGGAGCGTGACGCGGGGCGCGCCCGTTTCGACCAAACCGGCGTCCGGTGCGCCATCGAACATGCGAGATTGCGTAGCCACGTTGGAAGTTGATTCTACACGGAGAGTCGGAGGCGGACAAAAGGATAGAAAGAAAAAGCGGACCGGTTTGAAACCGGTCCGCAGACAGGGAATTGAATTTCCGTCGAGGAACTACTTCTTCGCAGCAGCGGCAGGCACGTTGGCGTATTTCTTCTGGAAGCGCTCAACGCGACCGGCGGTGTCCACCAGCTTCTGCTTGCCCGTGAAGAAGGGGTGGCAGCTGGAGCAGATTTCGACGCGGAGCATATCGCCCTTGATCGTCGAACGAGTCTGGAAGGTGCTCCCGCAGGCGCAGTGAACGGTAACGGGATGGTAGTCAGGATGAATACCGGGTTTCATGGATCTCCAATCGAGTGTGGCCGGTCTCGACGGCATCCCCTGAAGGGAGCTACAGCCGCGTCGCTAGGTCACAGGCAATCTCCGATTATACGGAAATAGGTAGGAATCTCAAAATCGGTCTTCGGGAGCAGTGGCTGGGTCAGGGCGTCGGGATGACGGCAGTCGCTTCGTTCGAGAAGACACTTTCATCGCCCGAGGCGTCCACCGCGGTGACGACATAGCGGTAGATACTCCCGGAAACGACAGTGGAATCCCTGTATGTAAGGTCGGGGATGATCGCGGAAAGAGGCGAATAGCCGGAGCCATCGTCCCGGTAAACACGATAACCGGCGACGGGACCGGCGCCGGGTCCCCAGGACAACGCGACACTATGCGGCGATGGAGCGGGAGAGCCTGGATTGAGCGAACCGGGACTAGAGGCAACACCCTCCCCGGATACAGAAATGATGGCAGGAGTTGCGAGATTCCGGCTGAGGATCGACACGCTCCCGGAAGCGGAGCCGTTGGCTTGCGGGCGGAACCATATCTGAAAAGTCACGCTTTGGTTGGGGGCAAGCGAGTAACCGGGCGAGAGACTGGAGTAACCGAAGCCCGAGCCCACCACGGTGATGCCGCCGATGGCGATGTTGATGTCGCCCGTATTCTTGAGAGTGACGCTCTGTGCCAGAGTGGACTCGAGTTTGAGATTGCCGAAACTGATCGAGGACGGCGATAGCTCGACGGCGGCAAAAGCTTTTTCGGCAACACCGGCGAGCGAGACAGAGGCCGGCGTGTTTCTGGCATTGCTGGTGATCTCGATGGAAGCGGAGGCGCTTCCGGCGAGACTGGGCTCGAAGCTGAGCGCGTAATCTATTTTCTGGGCGGGAAGAATCGTGCGGGGAACGGAAGGGCCAGTGAGCGCAAATTGGGAACTCTTGAGGGCCACAGAATTGAGCGTTAGCGGAGCGGTGCCTGTGTTCGAGATGTGGAGAGTCTGCCTGGAGGACTGGCCGATCAGGACGGTGCTGAAGTTGAAACTTGCGGCGGAGAGAGAAATCACGGGTCCGCTCGGCGAAGAATGCGAGGCAAGACTTGCGCAACCTGCAACCGCAAAAGCAATGAACAACAACGAAGTAGCAGTCGCGATGCGGTCGCTGTACCGGAAATTGGAAAGGCGAGAGAACACCCTGTCTGCGAACTCCCCTCGGATTCGGAAATTTCAAGTTACTGTTTGCGGGACAGTCGCTGCAACCTGTCCCGGGTACAGTTCTGGGACAGCGCTTCGACAAAGTGGAGCTGTACGAAAGAACAGGAGAAATGAAAATGGAAAGAATTCTGAGGAATCTGGGGAGGTGCCGAGCGTGGAGGAGCGGTGGGCGCGCGTTAGCAGAGCTTCATCCGTTCGGCCGTCAGGCGGAATAATCAGGAGACGAAATGGCAGCCAAAGCGGAGCGCCCCTTCCGCAGTTCGGCGGGACCAGACAGGCCGCAGGTAAACGCGGACGGGTGGAAGGATCGGGACATGGAGAATTGCCAGGATGCTTTCCGGGAGATCTTCCGGCTGCTCAAACTCGAGAGCGACACCGCCAAACCCGAGATCGAGGACGCGAGCGCGGCGGCTGCCCTGGTCGCCGATGATGGCGTAGGCATTGGTTCCGGCCATCGAAACACGTTCGGCTTTGCGCTGAATCGCGAAAGAAGCCTCGGCGGCGGGCCCGGGGGCTTGCTCGGCCAGAGCTCCGGCTGCGGCTGAGGATGCCGCCGCGAAATCAGGCGAAACTTTTTCGGCGGTGCGGCCCGCGGAGATGGAGATCGGCGATTGAGCCGCGGGCTGGACCGCCGGCGGCGGCACGGCGGCGCGGGAGAGATCGCTGGCTGTTCGCAGGTGATTGGCTTGCTTGAAACGGTAGAGCCGCTCGTCGGCGACGCGGATCAGGAGGTCCGATTGATCGCCATCCTGGGGGAATGTGGCGACGCCGTGGTCCATGGTGACCAGAAACGCCAATTGAAGCGGACGGAGAGTCTCGGCAAAAACGGTTTCAATTCGACGGCTGAGCGCCAAGGCCTGGGCCGCGTCGGTTTGCGGCAGAAGCAGGGCAAATTCGTCGCCGCCGATGCGAAAAGCGGAGTCGGAGGTGCGAAGAGATTTCTGCAGCGTGGCGGCGGCGGCGCGGAGAACTTCGTCGCCGCGGGGGTGGCCGTACTTGTCGTTGACTTCCTTGAAGCGATGAAGATCCACGATCACGATGCCCAGGGGCATACCATAGCGACGGGCGCGGTTCAGTTCTTTTTCAAACGATTCCGCAAACAGCCTGCGATTATACAAACCAGTGAGCGGATCTGTGACCGCGTTCAATTGAATTTTTTTCAGCTCGTCGTATTCGAGAATGACGGGCACCCGCACCAGGCCGGAAGAAGAGAGCACATCCATGAGCACGGTTTTGAGCGAAAGCGGCCGCCCAAGCGCATCGGTGAGTTCGCGGCGACGCGTCAGCACATCATCCCAGAGTTGCAGAGACTGGCTCTCGCGCAACTCCAAATGTGTGGCGGCTTTAAAGTAACGCTGAAGGAATTGACCACGGGCCGAATGCTCAAGACCCTCGAGTGTGTCGGCCAAGAGCTCAAGATAGGCATCTTCCATGGGCAAACGCGGGGCCACTGGGGCACCGGGGCTGGGCATAACTGGGTTTTTCCCACAATCTGCCTATCCCCGCGGGGTTTGGGGAAAGCACAATCCGAGAACCGCTCGATTAGGGAGCAAATCGGTTGCCATACCCGTCGGTCGGACAGGTGCGCGGGATCAGCCCTAATCGGCTCTCATTTGCGGCCTATCCTATTACAAAAAAATCGGGCTATGCGATATTTCTTCTGTTACTGACCTTGGCCAGACGGTGGGGCAGCCTGGCGGGATCAGAAACTAGTACTAGAGAGGGTTATTACTCGAGAGGACGAAGAAATTCGAGCCCGAACAATCGCTGGTCGCCCAGGGTTTCCTGGCGCCGGACTTTGGCCTGGATGGGAGGCGTTTCACTGGGAATGAGACTGGAGGAAGAAGGCGAGGGCGCGGGAACGGTGAGCAAAACCGCCTGGTCAGGCCTTAGGATGTGGGTGGAGGTGATGCAGGCGCCAGTAGCGCTGATGTTCAGGGTTCGGGTGAGTTCAACGAACTCCGTCCCCGAAGCATCGGAGGCTCTAAGGAAGACGGGGACCTGCAAGCGGATTCTAGGCGAACGGCGTGCCCGCTGCGAATCCACGCGAACTCCCTCCTTCATCTGGTCAACTCGTAGGTCCATAGGATCCGAATCGTAGTACTCAGGAACTAGTACATCCCTTGCAGGTTGTTTGCCAGTATTCCCTAACCAATTCCCAAATTAACATGCTTGCTTAGAAAGAGATAGCGGCAAGAGGGGGCAGGTTAGAGAGGGCGGGGACAAGTTAGGGCTTGGATTGAGTAGGCCTTTTCCCGAATTGTGCAAATGGAACGCTTTTACCATTGACAGTCTGGAAGGCGTTTGAAAGGATGAACAGCACGAAGGGAAAATATTTACCACTCTGGACAGGAGCCAGCCTACCTTTTATGGGAAGTGGCATTACGACAACCGCGGGCAAATTTGTGCTGGGTGGAACTAATTTTCCCGTAGAGCATGTCCGGGCACTTCTCGATACGGTCGAAAAGAGCGTGGTGGTGGCAAGCCGGGACGGGCGCGTACTGATGGTGAATGCACGCGCGAAAAAATGTCTCGAAGAACATGGCAAGCGAGACCCCACCTCCATGAACATATTTGAAGAGCTTTTGCATGTGGAGCCGCGGGAAATCTCGAAACGAATTGAAAGCGGCGAGCACGAAATTGAACTGAGTGGAAGAACCGGCCTGAAGGCTTTTCATGCGCGTGTCAGATGGATTCCGGAATCGGACTGGGTGGCGATTCAATTCGCGAACGAACCGGAGCTGGTTGACGGAAACGGCGTGCCGCAGCCGACGGTTCAGGAATTATTGCAGGAGCGCGAAATTACCTACCGCAACCTGCTTGCGGCGTACCTGAAGCTGCAGGAAGTAAACCGGCAAAAAACCGTCTTCCTGGCCTCGGCCGCACATGAATTGAAGACCCCGCTGGCAGTTATAAAAGGCTACTACGACTTGCTGCTCACCAATTCCCTGGGAAAGCTGACGGATAAACAAAAAGACATTCTGGAGGAGTCGAAGGAAAGCTGCGAACGGCTGGTGCGGCTGGTTTCGATGTTTTTGAATTACTCGGCACTTGAAAGCGGCAAATTAGTGCTGCAGTTGCGGGAGAACGACCTGCGGGACTGCCTGGTGGAGATGACCGGACGCTGGTCGGAAGCGTTTCAGAGAAAAGGCGTGAAACTCGAGAGCCACATTGATCCGTCCATCCCGACATTCAAGTTTGACTACCAGAAAGTGCAACAAGCGGCGGCAAACCTGCTGGACAACGCTCTGAAACACACCCCCATGAGCGGGACAGTGACCCTGCGGGCCAAGCCTCATTTCTGGGAGCGGCGCGTGGCCGAAGTCTCGCCGGTCGAAGAACGCCGGCGGTTCCGGCTGCCGCGGCCAAACAGCGTGGAAGTAAGCGTAACCGACTCTGGCACCGGCATTGCACCGGAACACCACCAGGAAATATTCGAGGACTTCGTGCGTGTAGACCGCAATACCTCCGGGATGGGACTGGGACTGGCGATTGCGAAACGCTTGATTCAGGCTCACCGGGGAAAGATCTGGGTAGAGAGCGAATCACAACGAGGAAGCACGTTCGCGTTTTTGTTGCCACTCGATCAAACCTGAGAATTCGGCCGGAGCCGGAAAGAGGAGAAGGAAAATGCAGGTCAAAGAAAAAATTCTGGTTGTGGACGATGAACCGAGCATCCGAAAGTACCTCCAGACACTTCTGGAAGTGGAAGGGTTTGAGGTTGAGGCGGTGAGCAGCGGCAAGGACGCGATCAAGCGCGTAAGCGGCGGCGAGCGCCCGGACTTCATCATCCTGGATGTGTTGATGCCGGAGATGGGGGGACTCGAGACGCTGCAGGAACTTATGCAGTTGGACCGGAGCCTGAACGTGATCATGCTGTCGTGCTCGAATGAGGTGGGCACGGTGGTCGAAGCGATCCGGCTGGGTGCGCATGACTATTTGACGAAACCCTTCGAAAAGACAGAGCTGGAAGCGGCGATGTTGAAGTCGCGCCAGAAGAAGCAACTGACGCAGGAGAACAAAGCGCTGCGCGACTACTGCGACCAGGTGACCGAGGATTTGAGTTTTCTTGCTGCCAGCCCGCAGATGGTGCGCATCCGGCAACAGATTCTGCAGATAGCGCCCGTGGACGTGCCCGTTTTTGTGTGCGGAGAAAGCGGCGTCGGCAAGGAAGTCGTGGCCCGCATGATCCATCTCCGCTCGAAGAGAAGGAATCAGGCGTTTATCAAGGTCAACTGCGCGGCGCTGCCGGGCGAACTGCTGGAGTCGGAACTGTTCGGATTTGAGCAGGGAGCGTTCACAGGCGCGGTGCGAGCGAAGCCTGGAAAATTTGAACTGGCCAACAAAGGCACAATTTTCCTGGACGAGATTGCCGAAATGTCGGTGCACCTGCAAGCCAAACTGCTGCACGTGTTGCAGGATCACCAGTATTCGCGGCTTGGCGGCAGGCATCTGGTGGAGACCGATGTGCGCGTCCTTGCGGCGACGAACGTGGATGTGCATGAGGCGATGAAGACGGGCCGATTCAGGGAGGACCTGTATTACAGGTTGAACGTGCTCTCGATCAATGTTCCGCCGTTGCGGGAGAGGACTTCGGAAATTCCCCTGCTGTTCAAGCACTTTCTGGAGAAGTACAGCGAGAAATTCGGGAAAACGCTGCAACCGCCGTCGAAGTATCTTCTGGATGCGGCGCTCAATTATCCGTGGCCGGGAAATCTCCGCGAGCTCGAAAATTTCGTGAAGCGTTATGTAATTCTTGAAGATGACGAAGGCAGCTTGCGCGAACTGATCGAGATGTCGGCGACGCGGCAGAGAACTTCGCCTCGCGAAGAACCCCCCGTGGCGCGAGAACAGGGCTTGAAGGCTCTGGTCCGCGGTTTGAAGGATGAGGCCGAAATGGAAGCGATCGCGGATGCCCTGGAAAAAACCCGGTGGTGCCGCAAGGACGCCGCAAAGATGCTGGGGATCAGCTACAAAGCGCTGCTGTACAAGATGCGGCAGTTCAATCTAGACACGCCCCGGACGCGTCGAGCTTCCGTAGCCAAACCGGAGGAAATTGCGCCGGCGGTAGTGGGTGCAAAACAGGAAGGGTAGCAGGGTCTAGTACCGGGTTGCCGAAAAACGACACCGCGCTCGAAAAGAGAACTTGCGAGTTCAGAACGGGCGGAGTATCTTGCGCAGCGGTCGTGGCATAGGCCCTGAAGTGCAATAAAACAGAACCACCACGGGATATTACTGACGCCAAACGATTCGGAATGTCGGGTTCGTAGGGGATGGGTGTTATTCATCTCAAAACCGAACCTCGGGATTTCTGTACCCGGTTGACTGGTTAGAATCAGAAACTGCAGATGGCTCTGAGAAGCCTCGGATGGAGTTGCGGATGTCCTTAATGACTGAACGCCGGCTGGCCCGACGTTACGATCTCACGTTACCGGTGAGCATACGATTCTCGGCAGAGAAATTGGTTGTGCGCCAGGAAGGGAAGACGCGGGATATCTCGACCAAAGGTTTGTATTTCGTGATTGGGCGCGATCTGGAAGCGGGTAGCGCACTCGATCTCACTCTCACGCTCCCCGGCGAAATTACGCATGGATCCGACGTATTCGTGCGAGCCCAGGGCAAGGTTGTGCGCGTCGAACGGCGACTGGAAGACGGTGAGGAACGCATGGGAGTCGCGGCCGTAATTGAACGGTATGACATCGTGCGCGGAGACGGGGCCCGCGCCTAGAGGAATGGCGGCCGGAGAAGGGCTATTCAGCCGGCCTCGAGCGCATTTTTCGATTGCAATCGGTTGCTCGGAAGTCTAGCATGGGCGCGAATCGTGTCCCCCGGAGGGTCCAATGAAGGTGGCGGATCTAATCGGGTCTCGCAAAGAGGTCTTTTCAATCCCGGAAACGAAAAGCGTCCTGGACGCAGCGAAATACCTGCGCGAGAAACAGGTGCGGTCGGCCGGTATTGTCGACGGGAACGGACGACTGATCGGAGTTGTCTCGCAGAGCGACATTTCCGACAAAGTGGCCGCGGAGAATAAGTGTCCCGCATGGTCAAACGTAACCGAGATCATGAGCCGGGAATTGGTGACCGTGACTCCGGAAGTGACGTTCGATGAGAGCCTGAGATTGATGGAGCAGCATGGCGTCTACCACCTGGTGATTGTCGGTGAGGGCGGCAAGTACCTGGGGATGCTGTCCGTGAGCGACCTCCTGAAGGTGATGGCCTCAAGTGAAAAGGCTCGGGCGGACATGCTCGAGTCCTACGTATTCCCGAACCGCTAGCGCCAAAATAGAACTGGCCGGCTGCAAGGAGCAAATGCCGGCAGGTTCCCGAGAAGAGAACAATCCTTCCTCCTAGAGTGCCGTGATTTTCCTGCTTTCGTCCCGGGCGCGTTGAGGCCTCGGTGGTCGAGTACTATTACCTATATGCCTTCAATAACTGTAAGCAATTTATTTTGTGTGGTTTAGTCGTCGTCCGGGTGATTGCTCGGGGTTTTGCTGGCCTGGTTGTTTGGTTCAGGATGTGCTGTTACATCCATATCGAGCGCCTATGCCAGTGGAGAATTCCAACAAGTTGACAACTCTTGACAGGCCTGGGGCCGTGCTGCCGGACCATGTCCTTTTCGGGCAATCGCCCGCAATGGCGGAGGTCCGAACGCGGGCGGGGCGGATTTGCCGGACCAACGTTCCCATTCTCCTTTGTGGTGAGGGAGGAACCGGCAAAGAGGCGATGGCCCGATGGATTCATGGCAATTCCGAGTATGGGACGGGCGAGTTCGTGAAGGTGAATTGCGCAGCCATCCCGGGAGCCTTGCTCGAGAGTGAGCTGTTCGGATATGAAAAAGGCGCTTTCACCGGTGCCAATAATGTGAAGCCGGGCCGGGTGGAGCTCGCGCATCGGGGAACCTTGTTTCTGGATGAGATTGCCGATCTGGATCTGAATCTGCAAAGCAAGTTGCTGCACTTCCTGCAGGACGGCACCTTCGCCAGAATCGGAGACCAGTCGGAGAGAAAAGTGGACGCCCGGCTGATTTGCGCCTCCAACAAGGATCTGGAGGCGGAAACGATTGCGGGGAGATTTCGGCAAGACCTGTTTTATCGTGTCCATGTTTTTCGGTTGAGAATGCCGGCGCTGCGCGAGCGCCGGGACGATATCCCCCTGCTCGCCGAGTATTTCCGGAAGCAGTTTGAGAGACAGTTTGAGATGAAAGCCGAGGCTTTTCCGGCCGAGATGCTGGAGTACCTGAAGAATATCGCGTGGGCAGGCAACATTCGCGAGTTGTCGAACGGGGTTGCGCGTTACGTGTTGCTGGGGCCGGAGGCCGCAATCCACCAGGAAATTCCGACACGCCGGGCGAAACGAATCGTTCCCGAGGCGGCAGACGGGGCGCCGCCGATCACTCTGAAGCGCCTTTCGAAGGACGCGATCCGGGAAATGGAAAAAAACGTGATCCTCGAAACCCTTCGGGCGAACCAGTGGAATCGGCGGAAAACCGCGCAGGCGCTGAAGATCAGTTATCGGGCCCTGATCTATAAAATCCAGGATGCGGGTCTGGTTTCCCGGCGGGCATCCATCGCAAGAGTCCAAAATGAAGGGCCGCTAGGCCTCGCCCGGAATTGACCGCGGCCGAGACCCCAAAAAAAATCTTCCGTTTCGATCCTCGTTTGTTCAAATTCGCGATATTCTCCATAGAATAAGAGAAGAGAAAAACGAAGGCGGGTGCGGTGCGTTTTCGTCTTCTTGCCGTGCGGAGAGTTGTAGGAAAGATTCATGAAGATTCAGCCGACAGAGCTTCAGGGAGTGATGGTAATCGAACCGGAAGTATTCCCGGATGCGCGGGGATATTTCCTGGAAACCTACAATGCCAGGGATTTCGCGAAATTGGGGATCAGCGAGCAATTTGTGCAGGACAACCAGTCGCAATCAAAACGAGGCGTGCTCCGTGGGCTCCACTACCAGGTGGAGCAGGCGCAGGCGAAGCTGATCCGGGTGCTGCAGGGCGAAATCTTTGATGTGGTTTTGGATCTTCGGCCGGAATCGGGCAGCTACGGGCGATGGTCAGGGTTTCGCCTTTCCGCCCGAGAACTGAAGATGATCTGGATTCCCAAAGGGTTCGCGCACGGATTCTATACCTTGTCAGAAACCGCGGATGTCGCTTACAAGGCAACGGAGTTTTACGCTCCCGAACACGCAAGGGTGATCCTGTGGAACGATCCTGATCTGGCGGTACGTTGGCCCCTTCTGGGAGAGCCGATTCTTTCTGAGAAAGACCAAGCGGGACATTCCTTCAGAGAATTCAGAAAACCAGGGCCGTAGAGATTCGCCCGGGATTGGCGGAGCGAATTCTGGCAGAGCGGGGATCGGGTGTCTTCCCGGGGAGCGCCTGGCACACGCCGCGCCTTAGAGAACTCTCAGACACGGATCCGGTTTCTCCCGAAGGGGGAAACGGGACCCGGCTGCGAACTCCTGCCGCAGGCAAGTACTAGACCGCTTGGGTCTGGGCACGGGGGCCGGACCAAAGGTCCGGGTTGCGATTGGGCGGTTGCCTTTGCCCGAAGGGTCAGGACGGGATGTCTCATAAATGAGAATCTCCTCGTCGTCCTTCTTCCAACCAATTAAATCAAAGGAAGTTAATCGATTTCCGAAGGAGCTGCAAGTTCACTCAAAATCCCGGCTCCCTGACTGACCGGCCAACCTTGACCAGAAGGGCAGTCCGAACTTTACCCCCCGGCCAGTGTTTGTGGCTGCCCCGAATTTGGTCCTCCCGCCAGTAGTCGAGGGGGACTAGTACCCCCTACCCTAGCAGTGTGAAGAAGCTAGCGGAGGGAGAGACCATGGGAACCGGGGAAACTGCTAACGCCAGGGGAACGGGGGCACAGCAGCGACCCAGAAGCCTGCACCAGGGACTTGATCGGCTAGTGCTGTCAACGGTGCTTCTCTCGACCGGGATTCTTGGCGGCTGCGCCGGATTCGTCAGCGGTACCAAGACCACCACAGTTCAGGCGGCTTTTCAGGTCAGCCCCACGACCGTGAGCTTCGGAAAGGTGGGCGTCGGAAAACAGACCACCCAGTTGATCGCGGTCGCCAATACCGGCAGCATGCCGGTTTCGATTACCCAAGCGACCATTTCCAACCCGCAATTCAGTTTGACTGGCGCGACGCTTCCTCTGTCCATTGCCACGGGCCAGGCGGGGAACTTCACGGTTGCCGTGACACCGACGGCGGCCGGCACTTTGAGTGGGACCATGACCGTCCTTGGCAGCGCGGGTGCGGCTGCCGAGGTGATTAGTCTTTCTGCAACGGCAGTTGCCGCCGCTCCACAGATCTCGCTGAGCAGCAGTCCGATCGAATTCGGTACAGTCAAAGTTGGGGCCACCGGGAACCAAAACCTGTTGATCTCGAACACCGGAAATGCGGACCTGACCATTTCCGTGATTTCCGTCGGCGGCGCTCCATTTGGGGTGAGCGGAATTACAACGCCCAAGACCATCACCGCCGGCCAGGCGGTCTCGGCAGCTCTGACGTTTCAACCGACGACTGCTGGAGCGGCGAGCGGGACACTTTTCATCGCGAGCAACGACCCGGACAATCCGGCGATCAGTGTTACGTTGACGGGCACAGGTTCAACGATTGCGTCCGGGCAATTAGAGGCCAATCCGACGTCCGTCAGTTTTGGCAGCGTAAGCATCGGCAGCAACTTGACGAAACCGATCGTTCTGACCAACACCGGAACGGCCGCCATCCAGATCTCGAACATTGAGGTGATCGGAGCTGGCTTCAACGTGGACGGGATTACCGCACCTCTGATATTGAATCCTTCGGCCACCGCGACCCTCAATGCGGTATTCACACCGACGGCAGGGGGCAACGTGTCGGGCTCGGTGAGGATCACGACCGACCTGCTGCACTCGCCGCTGACTATTTTCTTTACCGGCACGGGGGCGCAGGCGGGATTGAGCATCACACCGGCGAGCTTCGCTTATGGAAGCGTGGAGGATGGGAAAACGAAATCGCAGAGCTTCACATTGACCAACACGGGCGGCGCTTCGCTCGCCGTATCGCAGCTCAGCATCAGCGGAGCAGGGTACAGCCTCGCGGGGCTCGTAACGCCGACGACGATAGCGGCGGGAGCGAGCGCGACGTTCAGTGCCGTCTTCGCGCCGACAACAGCGGGCGCTCTGCCGGGAACCATCACGATTTCCAGCGACGCTCCGGGCTCGCCGTCCACGGTCGCTTTGAGCGGAACGGGAGTCGCCGCGACGGTGACGCTACTGGCGAATCCGACCAGTCTGGCTTTCGGCAGCGCGAACGCAGGGACCACAATTTCAAGGAGCGTCACGCTCACCAACAACGGAACCGGGAACGTGACGATTTCGCAGGTGACCGTGAGCGCGAAAGACATTTCGACGAGCGGAATCTCGACACCCTTGACCCTGACGCCGGGGCAAAGCCAAACGATGAGTGTGACGTTTCAGCCGACGACCGCTGAAACGGTCGCCGGAAACGTCACGGTAACGAATTCACAGGAAACCTACACCGTGGTCGCCGTCAGCGGAACGGGCCTCCAGGCGGGAATTACCCTGACACCCGCAAGCACCAATTTTGGAAGCGTGCCCGTCGGATCCACGAATTCGCAGACCATCCAGATCGGAAACACCGGGAATGGCGTTCTTACCATCACCCAAGCGAGCGTCACGGGAAGCGGTTTCAGCGCGACCGGTTTGACTCTGCCGCTCTCGATCAATCCGGGACAAGCGAGCACCTTTAACGCTCAGTATCTGCCTTCGGCTGTCGGTCCCGCCGCGGGAACGATCACGATTCTGAGCAACGCCGCCGCTTCACCGAGCGTGGTTGCGTTGGCCGGAACCGGCGTGGTCGCCACGCAACTTCTTTCGCTGAGCACGAACACGATCAGCTTTGGGAACGTGGATACCGGAACAAGTCCGGCGCTACCGGTAACGCTCATCAACACGGGCAATACCAACGTGCAGATTTCACAAATCGCCGCGAGTGGCACTGGATATTCTTTGAGCGGGGCAAGCGTGCCGGTTACTCTGACGCCCGGCCAGCCCCTGACGTTCAATGTCATCTTCAGCCCGACTGTCGCCGGCAGCCAGAGCGGAAACGTGACCGTAGGAAGCAATGCCACCGGTTCACCCGCCACGATTACGCTTTCCGGCAACGGGGTCCTTTCCGTACCCCACAGCGTCAGTCTCGCCTGGACCGCCAGCACCGGCGTAATCTCCGGCTACAACGTGTACCGGACGACGACCAGCGGCACGGATTACGCGAAATTGAACGGAGGCCTGGTTTCGCTCGTGAGTTATACCGATTCGACCGTTCTGAACGGGACAACCTACTACTACGTGACGACGGCAGTCGATGCCAGCGGGAACGAGAGTCTCTACTCGAACGAGGCGGTCGCGGTAATCCCGTAGCGATTCCAGAAGAGCTCTCTGGCCGCTAAGGAGCTTCCTCCTCGGCGACAGGCGATGCGACCGAATTCCGGTGAAGCTTCGCGTAACCCCATACCAGCACTTGCGCGAGCAGTGCACCGGTCGAATCGATCAGGACATCGCGAAATCGGGCCTCGCGCATTGGCACAAACGACTGGTGCCACTCGTCGAGGCCGGCATAGCTGACGGCGATGAGCAGGGTAACTACGGCCCACTCCGGCCTCCAGCCGTAACGCTCACCCCGAACCCCATGAAACACGGCAATCGAGAAGATGCCGAATTCGGTGATGTGTGCTGCCTTTCGAATTCCAAAATGCAACAAGCGCAACGTGTGGAGGCCAGCGGAAGGGAATAGCCTTCGCAGAATCGGAATGATAATGCTTGCGGTGTGTTCGCCGCTGAAATAGTGAGTGGAGAAAACGGAAATCAGGATGGCCACGCCGATGGCGGGATACCAGTAGTTGAGACGCCGCATCATAAGGAATTATCCGTTGAGAGGTTCCGGAATCGCTAGTGGAGTTTGCGCCTGAGCTTTAATTCAACCAGGTAGGCCGCCAGGGCCTCCTGCCAACTGCGCATGGTGACGCCCGACAAAGCCAGTGGTCCGGGCGACAGGACGGAATAGGCAGGACGCCTGGCGGGGCGACCGGCCTCAGCGGACGTGATCGGATAGACAGGAGTGTTCCGCCCCGCCTGTCGCAAAGTTTCTTTTGCAAACTCGAACCAGGAGCAGGATCCGGAGTTCGTGATGTTTAAGATGCCGTGAGCGCCCGTTCGCACCAGTTCCCGAATCGCACGGGCGAGATCCCTTGTATAGGTTGGAGATCCGATCTGGTCGGCCACGACTTTGAGTTCAGGCAGGGAATCCGCCGACAAGAGAATTTTTTCCGGGAACGAGGCCTTGCTTGCGCCAAACAGCCACGATGTCCGGGCAATCAGCGCGTGACCCGCTCGTTCCTGGACAGCTTTTTCGCCGGCGGCTTTTGAAGCGCCGTAGACGTTCAGGGGATGCGCCGGGTCTTCCGGTTCGTAGGGGCGGTTGGCTCGGCCGTCAAAGACGTAGTCTGTGCTCAGATAACAAAGTTTCGCGCCAAACTCCTTGGCCGCAATCGAGACATTCCTTGCGCCATCGCGATTGACGGCGAACGCCAGGTCCGGGTCCCGTTCGCTGCCATCCACATCCGTGTAGCCTGCCGTCAGGATGATCCAGTCGGGACGTTCCCGGGCCACCAACCTGCGGACCTCGTCGGGTTTCGAGATATCGGCATCCTCGGAATTGGCCGGCGTGATCGCGTCGCCTGTCCAGTCCTCCACCAGGTCACTTCCGAGCAAGCCACTGGAACCGATGATTAGAATTCGCATGAGGTCATTAGGTTGGGCCACGCCCGGAAGCCCGGAAAACGGGGGAATGGGGAGCCGCCGCCGCGCCATAGCTCAGCCTAAGAGCGAAACGTTTCCGCACGGCGGTGATAGTGCCGCTCATAATAGTTGCGGTATTCGCCCGAGCGCGCGTGAGCGAGCCACTGGGGATTGGTGCGATACCAGTCGACCGTTTTGCCGATCCCTTCTTCGAAGCTGACCTGGGAACTCCAGCCAAGTTCAAGCCGAATTTTCGAACTGTCAAGCGCGTAGCGGCGGTCATGGCCCGGGCGATCCCGGACAAATTGAATGAGGGACTCGGGTTTGCCCAGGGATTCGAGGATGGTGCGAACGATCCCGAGATTGGGCTGCGACACGCCGGAAGACACATTGTAGATGGAACCGGCTGGGGCTGTCTCGATCGCCAGATGGATGGCACGGCAGTAATCCTCCACAAACAGCCAGTCACGCTCCTGCAGGCCATCCCCGTAAATCGGCAGAGGCTTGTCCTCGCTCGCATTCGCAATGATCAGCGGAATCAATTTTTCTGGAAATTGAAAGGGACCGAAATTGTTGGTGCAACGCAGGATGACGGAGGAAATTCCATACGTGTTGGCGTAGGCCGTGACGAAATGTTCGGCGGAGGCTTTACTGGCTGCGTAAGGGCTGCGCGGGTCGAGGGGTGTATTTTCCCTGAACTCGACTCCAGCGGGGGCGCTGCCGTAGACCTCGTCGGTGCTGATGTGGATGAAACGAATCTTGGGAAATTTGCGGGCTGCTTCGAGCAGGCACTGCGTGCCCGTAATGTTGGTTAGAAGAAAGGGGGAAGCGTCCTCGATGCTGCGATCCACATGCGTCTCGGCGGCGAAGTGCACGACGACTTCAAAGCCGCGGCGGAAGAGCTCGGCCGCCGCCGCAGGGTCGGTGATATCACCGCGAATGAAGTGGTAGCGCGGATCCTCAGCGACGTCCGCGAGGCTTTCCGGGTTGCCTGCGTAGGTCAACTTGTCGAAATTGACGATTCTGACGTCTGGGCGGGCGCGCAGAAGGAAGCGAATGAAATTGGAGCCGATAAACCCCGCTCCGCCTGTAACCAGAACTTTCAATCACTGCCATCCTTTCCAGAAGTCGAAAACCGAATCGCCGTCCAGGGATCCGGGCCGCATCATTTTGAATTTTCAGCGGGCCGGGGCGGCTTGCCTCGCCCGGGCAGCTTGTTGGTCCCCGTCTCCGCGGCAAGATTCGTCGCGCGCAGAAGGGATCCGAAAGTTCCGGCGTCGGTCCACCAACCGTCCAGGATGCTGTGGGTGAGCGTTTTTTCCTTGAGATACATGTTGTTCACGTCGGTGATTTCCAGCTCATTCCGCCAGCTTGGCTTGGTCTTGCCGATTTTGTCGAAAACGGTCGCATCATAAAAATAGATTCCGGTCACGGCATACTTTGACCTGGGCTTTTTGGGCTTTTCTTCAATCCTGAGTATTTTGCCGCCAGAAAGTTCTGGGCATCCAAAGCGCTCCGGGTCCTGAACTTCCTTCAGGAGGACATGGGCGCCGCGTTTTTGTTTTTCAAAATAATTCTTCGCGGCGACGATATTATTTTCAATGATGTTGTCGCCCAGCACGACACAGATCTTTTCATTTTCTACAAAGGGCTGGGCCAGGCGCAGAGCGTCGGCGATGCCACCTTCTCCTTCCTGGTACGTGTAATGAATGCGATGGAGGCCGAACTCCTTGCCGTTTGAAAGCAGGCGGATAAAGTCGCCCGAGTTCTGGCCGCCGGTGACGACGATGATGTCACGGATGCCGGCATCGACAAGCGTCTGAATGGGATAGAAAATCATCGGCCGGTCATAAACGGGGAGCAGGTGTTTGTTGGTGACGCGCGTGAGCGGGTAGAGGCGGGAACCCTTGCCTCCGGCAAGCACGACACCTTTCATGGGCAATCTTCTCCTCTGGAGCTAGCCCCGCGCGTTGAAATCTGCGCGGTCGAAGAACTTACGCTTCTCTAGCAAACCCCGAATCCTCAGCGTTGAAAAATCCCAGCCCGTCTAATTTTGTCTGCGCCGATAGCCAGATGCAACTGAATCAGGGCAAAACCCAGGCCGGGCCGGACCAAATGCTTGGCGGAAGATAAAGACAGGCTGTCAGATCCCGGAGCGCCACAATGGAATTAACCGCCAGAGAGCTGTAAAAGCGCGTGACGCGCCTGCTCAGCAAGCGGAGACGCGGGATCTAAACTGATGACTCGCTCGAGCTCCGCTTTGGCCTTGGCCGGATCATTGAGCTTCTGGTAGGTAAGGCCCAGGTGATAGCGATACGCCTGATTATTCGGAGTTGCCTTCACCGCGTCCTCCAGGAGCGGCGCGGCGACCGAATAGCCCCCGTTATTATAATAGGCCCATCCGAGCGTATCGGCGGAATTGGGGAGGTTCGGAAGGCCGCGGTGGGCGGTCTGGGCCAGCGTGAGCGCCACGTTCGGGCTTCCGCCATGTTCAAGGAGCAGGTAGGCGAGATTGTTCGAAGCGAGCGGATTCTCCGCATCCAGGGTCAACACTTTTTGATAGGTTGATTGGGCTTGCTGCCAATTCCCGGCCCGCTCGTAGAGGGACCCGAGCGCGATTTCGAGGCGGACGTCGCGAGGGGAGAGTTCAATGGCCCGCTGGTAGAGGAGGATGGCTTTGTCGGTTGAGCCGTCCGCGCTCTCTAATTGGGCGAGCAGGACCATGGCGGGGACATTATTTTTGTCGAGCGCAAGAACCTGGTTTGTGGAATCTTCCGCCTGTTTCAATTGTTTCGCCTGCACCTGGAGTTCGGCGAGTACCATGAGCAGTCCGGGGCTGTTGGGGTTTCGCTTGATCCGATCTTGTATGAGGGCCATGGCGTCGGCGGGCTTGTTCTTCGCTTCGTCGACTTGAACCAGTCCGCGGATGGCCTCGAACGAGTCGGGGTCGCGAGCAAGCGCCTGGCGGAACATTGCTTCTGCATCCGCCGTGCGCTTTTGGGCCAGCCGCAACTCTCCCATCTTCAAGAAGTACATGGGGCTCTCGGGACCAGACCGCTGCAGGTTCATCAAATCCGCTTCGGCGCCCAGAGCATCTCCCTCGTTCATTCGCGCGGTCGCGTGATAGAGATAACCCTCCGGGGAGTTCGGCGCGTGCTTCTTCAACTGGTTGCTTGAATCCTCCAGGCTCTTCCAGTCCCCTTTGATGGCGGCATTTTTCGACAGAGCCAGCCAGGCTTCTGGGAGGTTGGGGCGAAGCCGGACCGCCTCTCGCCACTCACTCTCTGCCTGCTGGGTATTGCCTTTCGCGACGAATGCCAGCCCCAATTGATAGTGGCCCATTGCATTGTCGGGGGCACTCTTCAGGGCGGCCTGCAGCGTTGTGAGGGCTTCATCCGGTTTGTTCTGGCGTAGCAGGATCTGCCCCTTGAGGACCAGAGCCTCGGAGTCCTGGGGAGTTTTCTTTAGAATCGCTTCGGTGCGTCCTGAAGCATCGTCCATGCGATTGTTCAGAATCAGAAGTTGGACATAAGTTCTCTGGACAGCGAGATCGTCCGGATATTTTGCTGATAGAGCCGCAAATTCACCGGTCGCCTTATCCAGTTGACCGCGGGAAAGATAGGAATCTCCGAGCATCCGGTAAGCGGCGGGATTGGAGCTCAGTTGTTCCTTGGCATCGGTCAAGACCTGCTCAGCCTCGGCCGCCTGTCCCTGGGAGTAATAAAAGGCGGCAAGAGCCGCCCGCGGAGAAGGATCCTGGGGAGCGGCAGTGATGGCAGCTTCGAACTGTTTTTCCGCTTCTGAACCCCGCTTCATCTGATGATATAAGCTGCCGAGCATCAGGTACGGAGTGACGGATTTCGGATCCAGGCTTTGGGCCTGGAGCAGATTCGGTTCGGCGTCTTTGAGGTTTCCGGTGCGTATTTGCATCTGGGCGAGATTCAGATAAGTTGCAGCGCGCTCTGGGGCCATTCTGACGGCGTCGCGGGCCTCGTTAACAGCGTCGGTGGAGTTGCCTAAAGCGGCGTCCGCGTCGGACAGGAGAAGTTGCGCGTCGACGTTAGCGGGATTCGTTTTCAGTATCAGCTGGGCGCGGTCCTTGGCCTCCTGTTTATGTCCTCCGGCCAATTGCAATCTTCCGAGATTGAGTTGCGCTTCCCAATTGTCCGGCTGGAGTTCAACGGTTCGCTGGAGTTCGGCGAACGCCCCCGCCCAACTCTTCAATTTGAGTTGGGTCTGGGCGAGTTTGAAATGCGCTTCGGCGTCATGTGGGGCGAGTTGAATGGCGCGGCCGTAGTAGATCAAAGCTTCCGGATATTTCGCCTGGTCAAAACTCGCGTTGCCCTTGGCCATAAATTTCTTGGGATCGCGGTTGCAGCCCGAAGAAAAAATAAGAAGGAGCAGGAACAATCCGGTGGGGATTCCTCTGGCGAGCCCCAGCGGGCGGCCGGGGTCATCGTAGTGGCAAAGACTTGATTTCATGATCGTCTGCGAAAGCAATTTTGCACCCCAATTCCACCGCTCGCAAGCATCATCGCGACTCAGAGCTAAATTTAAGAGAATCTATCGGATAAGGCAGGAAGATAAGAGTTTGGCTGGAGCGTATCACTACTCGGGGGAGGGAAGCCAGAAATCCCTCGGCCGGGGAGGGGAATTCCGGGGATAATAGGGATATTTTTTTTCCACTTTTTGGGGCCGCAAAGAAATGCCCGGGAAGTGCTTTCGGATATTGTCCATTACGGGAACGGTAACTTATTGATATTGAATTGGTTGTTTGGTTGTGGGAAAATGAGGCGAAATTGGAGACAATTCCTCGGTGGTTATCCTCGTGCATCTTCCTTCTGTCTGGGGTGGCTATTGCTGGGCCAGTTCCGGGCTGAATTTCTAGGGCAGGTTTGAGAGCGAGGTCGTCGGAGATGGTACGCAACGGTGAAATAACGGTAGCGGACATAAACCGGATTTTCAGGCGCTACTGGTGGATTCCAGCTTTCATGACGGTGACGCTGGGGGCCATGGGACTAGCAGCCTCTCTCGTTCTCCCCAAGAAATATACTTCCTCGACGCTCGTCCTGGTCGAACAGCCGACAGTTCCGACAGACGTGATCAAGCCTGTGATTACGAACGACCTCAATCAGCGCATGGCCTCGATGAAAGCGCAGATTTTGAGCCGGTCAAGGCTGGAACCGATCATCAATAAGTTTGATCTCTACCCCGTTGAGCGCAAGACGGCCCACATGGAAGATCTGGTCGATAAGCTTAAGACCGCAGTGCACGTGGACCTGATCGAACCCTTGGCCGGATCGGCCGACCGGGAACCACCGGGCTTCAACGTCAGCGTGACCTTTGATAATCCGCAGTTGGCCCAGCAAATCTGCCAGGAAATTACTTCGATGTTCATGGAGCAGAACGCGACGGCGCGCGGGGCCCAATCAAACAAGGTAACGAAATTCCTGACCGAGCAGTTGGATGAGGCAAAGGCCAAGCTCGACGAACAGGACAAGCGGCTGGCGCAATTTAAAGCTGAGCATTTGGTATCCATGCCGGACCGGGAACAGGCGAATCTTACGCTTCTGACCGGCATGAATACGCAATTGGATGCCACGACGCAGGCCTTGACCCGGGCGCAACAGGACAAGTCACTCAACGAATCCTTGCTGACCAATCAGGAAGCCAACTGGAAAGCGGCACAAGTGGGGCAACAAAACCCGGAAACGCAGGATCAGGAGTTGTCTGCCCTTCAGCTACAGCTGTCGGCGCTGCAGGCAAAATACACACCCGAGCATCCTGACGTGATCAAGGTAAAGGCCCAGATTGCGGATCTGAATCGAAAAATGGCGGAGACGCCGGCGCCCAAGCCAACGGTATCGGCTTCACAAGCCGCGCTCCGTGAGCCGCCGGCGATTCAGCAACTGCGCAGCAGGATCAAGCAGGATGAATTCACGATCGCGGACATGACCAAGCGTCAGGGACAGATTCAGGATCAGATCCGGTCGCTCCAGGGGCGGTTGCAGGCGAGCCCAGTGGTCGAGCAGCAACTAAAAGAGCTGACGCGGAGTTACCAGACAGCTTCCGATATTTACAACGACCTGCTGAAGAAGCGGGAAAACTCGGCCATGGCCACCGACCTCGAGCACGAGCAGCAGGGAGAAAACTTCAAAGTGCTCGATGCGCCCAGCCTTCCCTCCTCACCTTCGTTTCCGAAGAAAATTGTCTTCGTTGGAGGAAGTATCGGAGCGGGTCTCGCCTTGTCCCTGGGCATTCTCTATCTACTGGCTGTGAGTGACAAAGGAATGTACTCGGAGCGGGATGTGGAGCTCTGTTTGAAGCTGCCGGTGCTGACGAGCGTCCCGAGCTTCGATGTCCGGGTTCATGGAAATGGTTAGGAGTGGAATACTTGACCGGAAACGCGGTGAGGCACTGGGGCTAAACCCCTAAACGTTATTCGGAAGGATTGAAAAGAGCCAAGATGAGCCGGATCCACGAAGCCTTAAAAAAAGCCGCAGAAGAGCGAAGCGCGCAGATCGTAGCTGGCGCGGGCTCCGATCTGGTGGAGCTCTCCGTCCAGCAGGAACTTGCCGCAAAACCGCTCGTCGATAGAGACGTCCCGGCGAAGACTCGCCTGGCCGAGAAGGCCGATCCCGGGCTGCTGCGATTTGAGGAGTTCGCGAAACGCTGCACCGAGGTGAAGTGGAAAATTGATCCGGAAGCGAGCGTCTATTCCGCGCATTCGAACAATTCCGTCGGCGCCGAGAAATTCCGGACCCTGCGTTCGCGGCTTTACCAGATTGCGTCAACGCAACCCCTGAAGCGGATTCTGATCACGAGCAGCACTCCCGCCGAAGGGAAGACGTTTGTGGCGGCCAATTTGGCGCAATCCTTCATCCGGCAGGAAAATCGCCGGGTTCTTCTGATTGACTCCGATCTCCGAGCTTCCCGGCTGCATCTTCACGTGGGCGCTTCAGAGACGCCGGGATTGTCAGACTACCTGCGAGGGGATGCGGACGAATACCGGGTTACGCAGATCGAGAAGGATGGGAACCTGTGCCTGATCCCGGGCGGAAGTGAGGTTTCAAACCCGAGCGAACTGCTCCACAGCGAGCGCATGAAGCAGTTGCTCGATCGCATGTCGTTGATCTTCGATTGGGTCATTCTGGATTCACCGCCGACATTGGCCGTGCACGATGCGAGCATCTTGGCCGACATGTGTGATGGTGTGCTTTTTGTCGTGCGGGCCGGATCAACTGATTTTGAGCTGGCTTTGAAGGCCTCTTCGGAATTCCACGAAAAGAATCTGCTTGGTGTCGTGCTGAACCGCGTGGATAAAGGCGATTCCTACGGCGGCTATTACTACGGGCACGGCTCTCACCAGCCGTACGGCGAAGGGAAAACCAGGGACTGATCGAGATTCTGAACCTCTCCCGCCGGGCTTCCGCTCAGCAATCATTTGCTACTCTTCGCGAACAGCCACAAGAGACCCAGCCCCTTCCCCTTTCCGCAAAGCCCAATAAACAGGCCAAAGCAGCGCCAAGCCAATCAGGAAGAAAACGATTCCACCCTGATGGTGCAGGCTTCCGGTCAGAAAAGCGGGGTTGACGTAGTTCGCGAGTAAAGTCAGTGTGGCGATTCGGATTCCATTTTTTAGAAGCATCATCAGAAGCCCCGCTCCGACGAATGCGAATTTTTTCCACAGCGGCCGGAAGGAAAAGTGGGCTACAAGCAAAGCCAGGATTAACAGCGCCAAACTGGAACGGATTCCGCTGCATTCCTGCGCCACCTCAATCGACATCACCGGCAGGCGAAACACAAAACCCTCACGCAGGACAGGGGCGCCACTCAGATTGAAGAAAAACTCCGCAATCGCCGCCGAACCCGCCTGCAATCCGTAAATGATCCTGCCGAGGAATAGATCCGGAATGGGGATCAGAAAAAGCAGGAATGCCAGAGCGAATTCCGAGGATTTTGCAGCGGCCAGGCCCATAGCGAAGATAAAGCCGGCCACGACCAGGAGGATGAGAGAGAGTGTGTAGCCGCTCAAGCGAGTTTTAGGGGCGCAGGCCTGGCAGTTTAGCGAGAAGAGGGCCACTAAAAGCGAGGGCACAAGGAACGACATTGCCGGCCAGAAGCTGAACCGAGCTTCTGAGGGCAACTTTTTTCGCTCCGTATACAAGAGCCACGCCGTAATGAACGGAACGAGCAGGATGTGGGAGGCGGTCTCATCGTGGTCAGCCAGCTCGAAGAGCCCGTAAACCGGCTTGGCAAAGAGTAGAAGGGAAATCAATACCCAGGCCCCAAAGACCGTCCAGCGATTTAGGGAGGGAGGAGGATCGGGCATCAAGAAGGAGTCCTCCCGGAAAACTTCAATGCTGAATTATGCGTCATGCCCGCCCTTTCGGTCCGTGGTTTCGCCTGATCCGAGCGCAGTTCCAGACACCATCGATCCGTGGCAATCCTAGTATTTCAGATTTTCAGCCGATCGCGTGAAAGGCGATTTGAACGGATGACTCATAAATCAATCATCGAGCGCTAGGGGGCCAATGTATCGCGCCAGAGCCGCGTGGCCCATGCGGGGTTGCGTGCCCGAGTTTTGGGTAGCGGGCAAAAGCAGGCAGTTCGAGCCGCCTGGCACCCCCCTCAGAGACCTTGGGGGCCACCAGACGGCCATTTAGGGGTGGAAGAGGGGGATGCGCCCCCGTTTACGGCCAGAAGGATCAAGAATGGGACTCTCTGGCACGAGAGGCAGACCACCCAATCAGGATAACGGCATTGTTTTCAGTACATTAAATTCAAATTCGAAATGGCCTGAACCCCATTGGGGAACCCGATTGCAACAATAGGGCATAGCTTTTCTCATTGCCGTCGGGTGCTGGATTTGAAGAATCGACGTCCTGAATACCAGCATTTGTAACCAATTTAGATTCAGCAGGTTAGAAAACCAGCTAGGCGGGAATCGGGCGGGCCGGTCGACCGTCAACTGGCAGGGTAATTGCCCTTAAGGGGGTGACGGTCGGCTGGGACTGTAATGGCGATAGCCTACCAGAGGAAGAAGTCGGATAGGAAATGGACGAAACTTTGACCACTCTAACCCAAAGCGAGTCAAACGGTCGAACCTCCAAGGCTTCTTGGTACGCCCTCCAGGTGCGTTCCCGCAAGGAAGGCTACGTCGCCTCGCAGATCTCGGGACAGGGGTATGAATGCCTGTTGCCGACCTACAAAAGCGTCCGAAAGTGGTCGGACCGGGTACGAGAGGTGGAACAGCCGCTTTTCCCTGGTTATCTCTTCTGCCGATTCGATTTTCAGAACCGCCGCCCGGTGATCACGACCCCCGGCGTATTGCAAATTGTCGGGTATGGCCGGACGGCGATTTCCGTTTCGGACGAGGAAATCCAGTCGCTCGAACTCGCCGTTGCTTCTGGAATGCCCAAGCAGCCCTGGCCCTACCTGGAACTAGGCCAGCGAGTGCGCGTGAACTACGGAACATTATCGGGGCTGGAAGGAATTCTGGTCAATGTGAAGGGCAATCATCGTGTGGTCGTTTCGGTGACGCTCTTGCAGAGATCAGTGGCAATGGAAGTGGAAACCTCGTGGCTCTCCGTAATCAAGGAAGAGACGCGAGAGACCGTGACGCAGCGGATTCTTCGCCCGATCCGTGTGCCGCTGGGAATATAAATTCAATCGGATGGGAATCGGAGCAAGAAAAATGAGTCCAATGGAAGCGGTAGCGCGGCGCGAGAAAGAAAGGCCCAAGCTGGAGGTTCGGGCGCATTTGTCTGTGCCGAACATGGGCAACACGCCGCCTCGGTTGTTGCTGAATGAAGACGCGTTTGTCTCCATGCTGTATCTGGAGCGCCGCCGCGCGGAGCGCGCCCAAAATCGATTCGTGCTGATCCTGGTGGATGTGCAGAAGGTTGTGAGCGGTGTTTCCGGCAAAGACCGCATGGTGCAGATGCTGGCAAAGTCTTTGTCCGAGGCTACCCGGGAAACCGACATCATCGGCTGGTACCTCGACAACAGCCTGATGGGAGTGATCGGGACGGAACTCGGGAAAGCCTCCAATGAGCTGGTCCAGAAGAGATTTTTGGACAAGCTCCGGAAAATTTTCGAGTCGACACTGGGGATTGAAAAGAGCGCATCCATTTCGGTTTCCTTTCACTTCTTCCCCGAAGAGTACGCAAGCGGGGCAAACGACCACTCTGCGAATATCAAGCTTTATCCGGAAATCCAGAAGCGGGAAGACGCAAGAAAGGTGCCGCTGGCGATTAAGCGCGCCATTGATCTTGCTGGCAGCGCGGCGGCCCTTGTTTTCCTTTCTCCGGTTTTTGCGGCTGTGGCACTTGCAATCAAGTTTTCTTCGAAAGGCCCGGTGCTATTCAGGCAGGAGCGCCTTGGCCAGCATGGAAAGACGTTTACCGTATTGAAGTTCCGCTCCATGCGGGAGGATTGCGACGCGAAAATTCACCAGCAGTATGTCGAGCAATTCATCGCCGGCCAGGTGGATGGAGGGTCGGAAGCAGCCGCGAAGCCGGTGTTCAAGATTCAAAAAGATCCTCGCGTGACTCCGATCGGCCGCTTTATCCGCAAAACCAGCCTCGATGAGCTCCCTCAATTCTGGAATGTGCTGCGTGGAGAAATGTCTCTTGTCGGTCCGCGTCCACCGCTCGCGTACGAATTCCGGAAGTACGAAGTTTGGCACCGCCGGCGTGTGCTCGAAATCAAACCCGGCATCACGGGCTTGTGGCAGGTTGAAGGACGCAGCCGGACGCGCTTTGACGAGATGGTGCGCCTGGATCTGAAGTATGCGACCGCCTGGTCCGTATGGCTGGACCTGAAGATTCTGGCGCAGACTCCCGGCGCCGTGATTCAGGGCGAGGGCGCCCATTAGCCGGTTGTATCCGGGTGCCCGCTCCTTCTGAAAATTCAGCGGACCAATCAATCGAGGGTCGGCTGAACGGGAAAAACTCGCAAGTAGTTCCTCTCTGATCGCTCCACAAAGCGCCAATGCCCCCGGCGCGGCCTAGATCGAACGAAGTCCCAAGGAGTTCCACAATGCGTATCGGTGTGATTGGTTACGGTTACTGGGGTCCGAATATCGTTCGAAATTTTCATTCCCAGGACAATTGTGAAGTGGTTCTGGTGGCGGATCGCAATCCAAAGTGCGAATCACGGCTGAAGAAGACGTTTCCGTCGGTGGGTTTTACCACGGACGAAAACCAAATCCTTCGCTCGCCCGACATTGACGTCGTGGCCGTGGTGACTCCGGTCTGGACGCATTTCGAACTGGCCAAGAAAGCGCTGGAGAACGGCAAGCATGTGTTTGTGGAAAAGCCCTTCACCTACAACGTCGCGCAGGGCGAAGAACTCGTGGAACTGGCAGCGCGGAAAAACCTGAAGATCATGGTGGACCACACCTTCCTGTTCACCGGCGCAGTGCGGAAAATCAAGGAACTGGTCGACAAGAAAGAACTTGGCGATCTCTACTATTACGATGCCCTCCGCGTAAACCTTGGTTTGTTCCAGCACGATGTGAACGTGATCTGGGATCTGGCTCCCCACGACCTTTCGATCATGGATTACGTGATTGGTGAAAAGCCCGAAGCGGTGGTGGCCACCGGGGAAAGGCACCTGAATGGCGTCGAGGACGTTGCATTCATCACCGTGTACTTCCCCAAACATATTATCGCCCATGTGAACGTGAACTGGCTTTCTCCGGTGAAAGTGCGGACGACCCTTATCGGCGGCGAAAAGAAAATGCTGGTCTGGAACGATCTGGAAGCTGACGAAAAGCTGAGGATTTACGACAAGGGAGTCAGCATGTCCACAAATCCAAGCAACCTGCACCAGTTGCTGGTCAGCTATCGCTCGGGAGACATGTGGGCGCCGCAAGTGGAGCAGGTGGAAGCGCTGCGCGCGGAGACGGCCTATTTCATCAAGTGCATCGAGGAAAACACCAAACCGTTCAACGACGGTGAAGCCGGTCTTCGCGTGGTGCGAATCCTCGAAGCCGCCGACCGATCCATCCGCAGCCGCGGGGAGGCCATATCTCTGTGAACGACTACGTTTCGATCGCGCCCAGCGTAAAGCTCGGGAAAGACGTCAAGCTCTCGAAATTCATCAATCTTTACGGATGCGAGATCGGCGACAACACCAAGATCGGGGCGTTCGTCGAAATCCAGAAAAACGCCAGTGTCGGACGTTGCTGCAAGATCTCCAGCCACACATTTATCTGCGAAGGGGTGGAGATCGAGGACGACGTATTTATCGGACACGGCGTGATGTTTATCAACGATGTTTACCCGCGTGCAACCGTTGCCGGCGGCGGCCTGCAGACGGAAGCCGATTGGAAGGTTCTGAAGACGCGAATTCGCAAAGGCGCCTCGGTTGGATCGGGAGCCACGATTTTGTGCAATGTCACTGTAGGAGAAAACGCCATTGTCGGCGCTGGAAGCGTCGTGACGAAAGACGTTCCCGCGAATGCGATTGTGGCGGGGAATCCTGCAAGGTTTTTGAGATTTGTCAACGAGGAGAAAAAGTAGAGACATGGCAAACCCCACGAAAATACCCTTTCTTGATCTTGTGACGCCGCATCAGGAACTCCGGGAAGAGCTTCTGGCGGTGGTCGAGAAGGCATTCAGCAACGCGGGATTCATTGGCGGGCCGATGGTGGAGGATTTTGAGAAGGAGTTTGCGGCATTTTGCGGGACAAAATATTGTGTCGGCGTGAACAGTGGCACGGACGCTTTGCGGTTCGCGTTCATGGCCGCAGGCGTCGAGCCGGGAGACATTATCGTCACGGTGCCGCACACGTTTATTGCGACGACCGAAGCCATTTCGCAGGCCGGTGCCCGGATCGCGTTCGTGGATATCGATGAGCAGACTTACACGATGGATCCCGGAAAGCTGCGGGAGTATCTGGAGACTCGCTGCGAAGTGGACGGGACGAGCGGCCACCTGATTGAGCGCGCTTCGAAGCGGCGTGTTCGAGGGATCGTTCCCGTCGATCTCTACGGGCAGACCGCGGACATGGATCCGATCCTCGAGTTGGCCGATAAATACAAGCTCTTTGTAATCGAGGATGCTTGCCAGGCGCATGGAGCGCAATACTTTTCCAAGAAAGACAACGCGTGGAAACTTGCGGGCTCGATGGGCAAAGCCGCGGCGTTCAGCTTCTATCCGGGCAAGAATCTGGGTGCTTGTGGAGAAGCAGGCGCCGCCACCACGAACGACCCCGCGATGGCCGCTCGAATGAAAATGATTCGCGACCACGGCCAGGCCAAAAAATATTACCACGACATTGAGGGGTATAACGGCCGGCTGGATTCGATTCAGGCGGGATGGCTATCCGTTAAACTGCGGCACCTCGGGAAATGGAATGAATCGCGGCGGGCCCACGCGCACCGCTATCACGAACTGCTCGGGGAGGCGGGTGACGCAATCGTGGTTCCCTTGGAGGCATCCTGGACGAAGGGTGTTTATCACCTCTACGTTGTTCGCGTCCAGGATCGCGAGGCGTTCCAGGCCGCGCTCGCCGAAGCCGGGATCGGCACCGGAATCCACTACCCGATTCCTTTGCACCTCCAGAAGGCTTATGAGTCCCTGAACTTCAAGCGGGGCGACTTCCCGGCGACGGAGCGCGTGGCTGCAGAAATTGTTTCTCTGCCGATGTTCCCGCAAATGACGCGCGAGCAGGTGGATGAAGTTTCAAAGAGAGTGAAAGAGTATGTCGGCTCGCGAGTCTCCTCGGTCCGATAGATTCGCCCATCGGACCACGTTCCGAAGCAGACGCCTGTCAGTCCCAAAGTAGTCCGTGATGATGCCCAGACTCGATCAATTCATAACTCTCTATCTCTACACACCCCTGGTGCGTTTAACGGGGCGTACCAGGAACGGTTTTGTGCCGATTCTCAAGTACCACAGCATTTCAAGCAACCTATTCGGGCAGTCACATCCGTACTTTCAGATTAATACGCAGCCAGAGATTTTTTCGAAACAGATGAGGTGGCTCAAGAGCGAGGGATACCAGGGTATTCATCTGTCCGAGATGCTCGACGGACTGGCAGCTGGACTGGACATGTCCAAACGGGTTGTCATCACATTTGACGACGGTTACCGTGATTTCTTCACAGAAGGGTTCGAAATCCTGAAGCAGTGCGGATTCCGGGCGACGGTCTTCCTGGTGACGGACAGGATTCAGAAGACTCCGGTGCGCAATGAGGGCGTCGACTACCTGACCTGGAACGATGTCCGCCAGTTACATGCCGAAGGCGTGCAGTTCGGTTCGCGAACAGTGACGCATCCGGATCTGCGTTCGCTCGAACCCGAGCAGATCGACTACGAAATTGGGTATTCGAAGGAAGTCATCGAACAGGAAATAGGTAATGCGGTTGAATCGTTTTCCTACCCGTTCCCATTTCCTGAGGAAGACCGCGACTTTGCCAGATTCATCGGCGATACACTGGAAAATCAGGGCTTCAAGAACGGCGTCTCCAGCATCATCGGCAGGGCGCGCAGCGGGAGCAACCGATTTTCACTGCCTCGCGTTCCGATTAATTCCTGGGACACTCCCGAGTTGCTGAGGGCCAAGCTTTTAGGAGGTTATGATTGGATGCATGCGCCTCAGCTTCTAAAAAAACTGATCTTTCACAATGTTACGCTGATGCAGGGTGAGGCAAACGCACATTCAGGTAGAGTGCGGTGATGCTCGGATCCGGCTTGCCCGACCCCATAGAGTATCGTATGAGCTGCTCCTCCTATTCGGCAGATTCTGCCGTCGTTCATAACGAAGCTCGCCAGAGCAGCTGGTTCCGGCGCCCAGCTACTCCCTGGCGCGCATCGCTTTCGAGAGGATGACTGGGAAGATGAAAGCCTGCATGGTCGCGTACGCATACTATGAAGGAAATGCCAGAATCGAGCAGTACGCGAAAGCGCTGGTTATGCGAGGAGATGCAGTCGATGTGATCGCTCTCGATCGCGGAAACACGCCGAACTTTAGAAACGTCGACGGCGTTAATCTTTATCTGATACAGACCCGGAAGCTAGGTCGCGAGAATTTTGCCACCTACGTTTTCCAAGTTCTGATATTCATGCTTCGGTCGTTCTGGTTTCTTCTGAAGAAGCAATTCAAAGATCCCTATGATGTGATTCACGTGCACTCCGTGCCCGATTTTCTTGTATTTGGTGCACTGATTCCGAAGTTATTCGGTGTACCGATCATCCTGGACATTCATGATATTTTGCCTGAATTTTATCTGACAAAATTCGGGGTCAGCGAACGCTCGGTGGTTTTTAAGCTGCTGGTTCTGGTTGAAAAGATATCGATCGTTTTCGCCGATCACGTCATTATTGCAAATCCAATCTGGCGCGAACGCCTGCTTCACCGTTCCGCAACGCCCGAAAAGGTGACGGTGATCGGGAATTATCCGGATCCCCGAAAGTTTTTTCCAAGAAGCAAATCGCGGTCGGACGGAAAATTCGTCCTGATTTACCCGGGATCGCTCAACTGGCATCAGGGGTTAGATATCGCAATTCAGGCGTTTCAGAAAGTGGTAGGCGAGATGCCCGATGCTGAATTTCGAATTTATGGCGAGGGGCCGGAGCGCGAAAAACTTGCCCGGCTGGCTCGGGAATGCGGAGTTGAAGCCAAGATCCTGTTCAGCGATTTCCTGCCAGGCAGGGAAATTGCCGAGATCATGGCCAATTCAGATCTGGCAATCGTTCCGAAGCGCGCGAAGTCGGTATTCGGCACCGAAGCGGCGAGCACGAAGATTATGGAATTTATGGCTGTCGGTGTCCCCGTGATCGTTTCAAGAACCAAGATAGATGCGCTTTATCACACCGACGCGACCGTGAGATTTTTTGACTCGGACGATCCGGATGAACTGGCGAAAGCAATGCTCTTCCTGTATTCGAACCCCGCTTCCCGCACGGAGTTGGTGCGGAACGCTCTTGCGTATGTGAAGGTACACAACTGGGAAACGAAGAAGGCAGAGTACCTCGCAATCGTTGATCGTCTTGTGGAGAAAAAAGCGAGTGCGAATCTGCCGGAAACCGGGCACTCGATGAATAAAACGGAGAACTAATCTTCCGTGCCAGGTGCGGCGTAATCGTCCGTTGGCTCTTTAAACAGTCGTAAGTGTTTTTTAGAGAAATTGAGATTCTGATCGGGCAAGGTTCGTCGAGGCTGAAGAATGTCCGTCCCACTCAAATATGTGCTGATCACCCCTGCGCGGGACGAGGCGCAGCACATCGAAGGGACCATCGAGTCTGTAATCAAACAGACGGTCAGGCCTGTCAAATGGGTGATTGTGAGTGATGGCTCGACCGATGGAACCGATGACATCGTTAGGAAATACACTCTTGATCATCCGTGGATCGAGCTCGTCCGCGCTCCGGAGCGCCGGGAGCGGCATTTCGCAGGCAAAGTACATGCTTTCAATGCAGGGTATGCCAGATTAAATGAGCTAGACTATGCTGCGATCGGAAATCTGGATGCCGACATTTCCTTTGACGAGAATTACTTCTCCTTTTTGCTCCGCAAACTGGCAGACGACCCGAAGTTAGGACTGGTCGGAACTCCTTTCCGGGACGGGTCGAGTTCGGTTTACGACTATCGCTTTACGAACATCGAGCATGTATCGGGGGCCTGCCAACTGTTCCGTCGCGAATGCTTCGAGGCGGTAGGCGGGTATGTGCCTGTGAAGGGTGGATGCATCGATCACATCGCGGTGCTCACCGCGAGGATGAAAGGTTGGAAAACCAGGACCTTCACCGAGAAGGTCTCCGTGCACCATCGTGCGATGGGCACGGCAGAGCAAGGTATGTTGATGGCCAGATTCAGGAATGGCGGAAAGGACTACGCCATCGGGAATCATCCCGCCTGGGAGCTATTCAGGGCGGTTTATCAGATGACAAAACGGCCTTTCATCATCGGGGGACTGATGATCGTCTCCGGTTACGGATGGGCAGCGGTTCGCCGGGCAGAACGACCAGTGTCCCCTGAATTGGTAGCATTTCAGCGGCGTGAGCAGATCGAGCGCTTGAAGCGGTTCTTTACTGGCAGCGGGAGATCCTCCGGGACGAGGGAGCAGGATCCATCCCAGTATGCCTGATCCGGGGCTGTTCGTTCGCGATCGACCGAATCCTAGCTCAACACTTATGAAGAACTCCTCCCCATCCCATGAAGCGATCGAGAGAAAGGGAAGTGTGGCGACGGCAGGTGGCGAACCACTCCCTCAAAACGGCGATTCTTCTCGCGTGGGTGCGCTTATTGTAAACGCCGATGATTGGGGCCGGGACCATGAGAACACCGAGCGAACTCTGGAATGCGTTCGTCGGAGGACGGTGTCTTCCGTCAGCGCTATGGTATTTATGGAGGATTCGGATCGAGCCGCGACAATTGCCGGGGATCGGCGAATCGACACCGGTCTCCATCTGAATTTCACAACGCCGTTTTCGGCGCCCGGTGTTCCCGCACGTCTTTGTGAGCATCAGGGTCGGGTCGCCCGGTATCTCGGGCGCCACCGCTTGGCTCAAGTCGTTTTTCACCCTGGGCTTCGCAGATCGTTTGAATACGTTGTGGCTGCCCAAATAGGTGAGTTCAGTCGCCTTTATGGCCGCGAACCCGGGCGAATCGACGGGCATCATCACATGCACTTGTGCGCGAATGTGCTTCTCGGGAAACTGCTCCCTCGAGGAACCATCGTGCGGCGAAACTTTTCCTTCCGGCCCGGCGACAAAAGTTACGGCAACAGGCTCTATCGCAGAATGGTCGACACTACGCTAGCAAAGCGGCACTCGCTTGCGGACTACTTTTTTTCGCTGCCGCCGCTTGAACCCGAAGAGCGCCTGGACCGTATTCGCTCGCTCTCCGATCATTTTGTCGTCGAAGTCGAGACACATCCTGTCAATGAAGTCGAATACCAATTCCTCACAGGAGACGGCGTCACCCGGTGGACCAGGGGCAGCCCGATTGCGTCGCGTTTCTCTCTGGTGCGGCGTAGCACTATGGATGACTGAAAGGGCGGAAGAAACCGGCACCAGGTCCATTCTGGACTCCGCCCTTGCCGGTCACAAACTGATTTCAGACCAGGGAGAGCACCATTCATGAATGTTTTCATAAAGAAGACGAAGGAAATGACCAAGGATCAGAGCCGGGATACCGGAATGGCCATGGTGCTCCTTCTGCTGCTCGTCTACGCCCGAACCAGGCGGGACGGATTCCTGTGGTGGGCTTTAATTTTGCATGTCCTCAATATGATCGTGCCCAGGCTGTATGCGCCTCTTGCCGTCGTTTGGCTGGGCTTTTCCCATGTACTGGGGACGGTCATGTCAAAGATTTTGCTGTCCATCTTGTTCTTTGGAGTGATCACGCCGATTGGCATTTTGCGCCGGCTTTCCGGCAAGGATTCGTTGAAATTGCGCAATTTCAAGGCAAGCAAGGATTCTGCTCTGGTCGTACGGAACCATGTTTTCCAGGGCCAGGACATCGAGAAACCGTATTAAAGGAGAGACTATGGAGTTCTTAAGAGATTTGTGGGGATTTCTGAAACAAAGAAAGAAGTTCTGGTTAGCGCCGGCAATCGTGATTCTCCTTGCATTCGGAATTATCATGATCTTCGCCGCGGGATCAGCGATTGCCCCTTTCATCTATACATTGTTCTAGCCATTTCTGGCGCTGCCACAAGAATACGAGGAATTGTCGATGAGGAAAGCGATTCTAGGCATATCTGCGTTCTACCACGATAGCGCGGCGGCGATCCTCGTCGACGGGCAGATCGTTGCAGCGGCGCAGGAGGAACGTTTCACGCGAAAGAAGCACGATTCCTCATTTCCGGTAAATGCATGTCGTTACGTCATCGAAGAAGCGGGTCTGAAATATAGCGATCTGTCCGCGGTGGCGTTCTACGACAAGCCGTTTCTCAAGTTCGAGCGGCTGCTTGAGACCTACCATGCGTTTGCGCCGGGCGGGCTCGTGAGCTTCGTCCAGGCGATGCAGGTTTGGATCAAAGAAAAGCTGTTCATGAAACGGCTGCTCAGGGACCAACTTGCTGGACTGGGCAATGGCAGTGTGCCCGTTTACTACCCGGAACACCACCTGTCTCATGCGGCCAGCGCCTTCTATCCGTCTCCCTTCCCGGATGCGGCAATCGTCACGGTCGACGGTGTGGGGGAATGGGCCACGACCACCATTGGACGGGGGCGCGGGAAGGAAATTGAAATACTGAAGGAATTGCAGTTCCCTCATTCTGTGGGATTGCTGTATTCCGCATTCACCTACTACACCGGATTTGCCGTCAATAGCGGCGAATACAAGCTCATGGGACTGGCCCCTTATGGGAATCCCGATTCGCCAGTGACTGCGGAGTTCAAGAAGAAGATCGAGACAGAACTCGTCGATATTCGAACCGATGGATCGATCCTGCTGAACATGGACTATTTTGAGTATGCCACTGGCCTCAAGATGGTCAACGAGCAGAAATGGGAGCAACTCTTTGGAGTCCCGCGGCGAAAACCAGAGTCCGAGATTTCGCAGGTTTATATGGATATGGCGCTGGCCATCCAACAGGTGACCGAGGAGATTGTCCTTCGACTCGCCCGCACGGCAAGGGAATTGACGGGCAGCAAGTATCTCGTGCTGGCGGGTGGAGTTGCTCTGAATTGTGTGGCCAACGGGAAAATCCTGCGAGCCGGAATTTTCGATGACCTCTGGATCCAGCCGGCAGCAGGTGATGCTGGAGGCGCCATCGGGGCCGCCTATGCCGTTTGGCACATTCATGATGGAAACGAGCGGCATCTGAATGGACAGAGAGATGAGATGGCAGGCTCCTACCTGGGGCCGGAATTCTCGAACAAAGAGATCAAACGAACAGTGGAAAGTTACGGAGCGAACGCTCGCTACTACGAAGACTTCCAGATCTTGGCTTCTGACGTTGCTGCGAAGCTCAAGGACGGAAATGTCGTTGGCTGGTTTCAGGGCCGAATGGAATTCGGGCCGCGCGCCCTCGGAAATCGCAGCATCCTGGGAGATGCAAGAAATCCTGGAATGCAGAAAAAACTGAATCTTAAAATCAAATATCGCGAAGGGTTCAGGCCCTTCGCGCCCTCTGTTCTGGAAGAAGATATTGCGGATTATTTTGATCTCGATCGGCCGTCTCCCTACATGCTATTGGTTGCGCCGATCCGCGAGGACAAGAAAATTCCCCTGCCGCAGCGCTACCACGACCGACCTCTCTACGACAGACTCTATTTTCTGCGGTCTGATCTTCCCGCCATAACGCACATTGACTACTCCGCCCGGATTCAGAGTGTGAGCCGGGTAACCAATCCCCGATACTGGGAATTGATTCAGGAGTTCAAGAAGCAAACCAATTATGGGGTAATCGTGAACACCAGCTTCAATGTTCGCGGCGAGCCAATCGTCTGCACTCCCGACGATGCTTACCGCTGTTTCATGAGAACGGAAATGGACTTCCTGGTGGTAGGCAGCTACGTATTCGACAAGAAAGATCAGCCAGCACTTCCTGAGACTGGTGATTGGAAGAAGGAGTTTAAGCTCGACTAACGATCAGATTATGAAACTGAAAAATGCGGTCATCAATTTCGCTGTATTCATGGTTTCGATCTGCGTGGCGCTGCTCATCGCTGAGTGCGTCGCCCGGTTCGTTTTCAATCCTTCGGACCTTCTCAAACTCGAGACTGTGGACGACGATATCCTGGGAGCTGTCCCTTCGCCGAGTGCCCTGTCCGGTTTTGACAAATGGGGTTTCCGGAATCGCGGAGTGCCCGAGACGGTAGACATTGTTGCTGTGGGAGATTCGCACACCTACGGGAACACGGCGAGAATGGTTGAAGCGTGGCCGTACGTGCTTGGAGAATTGAGCGGCCGCAAAGTATATAACATGGGCTTGGGCGGGTACGGACCGAACCAGTACTTCTATCTTTCAAAAACCAAGGCGCTCAGCATGAAGCCCAGGATGATCCTGTGGGGCTTGTACATGGGCGATGACTTTGAGAACGCATTCTCAATTACCTACGGTCTCGATTACTGGTCATCCCTGAGAAAACTGCCTCCGCAGAAGGTTGACCCCAATATCTGGGAGTTCACTTCGCAGAGCTGGCACAAAAAGATTCGGGTTTGGTTGTCGAGGCACAGCGTCATTTACCAACTGGCGTTTCACACGGGGTTTGGAGGGAAACTTCAAGGCGAGTATCAAGTCAAGAATGCCGCGACCCTCTACCCTGGGCTCGCCACCTCCCTGATCATTCCTGAAAAAAACATATTCGAAGCTTTCCGCCCAAAGGGTGTCCTGTTCGGGCTCGACCAGGACAATCCCAAAGTTCACGAGGGTATGCGCATTACATTTGAACTGATGGACGAGATGAACGAAATCTGTCAGCAGAACCACATTCAGTTCATGGTGGTAGTCATCCCGACCAAGGAGATGGTCTTCTCCGAGTACCTCGAGCACAATTCCAAAGTCCCGCTTGACGACGTGATTGACAAACTCATCCGGAGCGAGCGCTCGGCGCGTTCGCAGATGTTTGATTTTCTCGGTCAAAATAATATTGCGTATGTGGACACGCTGCCAGCCTTGCAGAAGTCAGTCGGACAAGGACTCTATGCGCGTACAGCCGGCGACATGCACCCGGGCAAGAATGGGTATCGCGTCATTGGAGAGGCGGTCGCAGACCGTCTGAAGCAGGGCGATCGAGGGAAGCCGCCGGCGGCGGAGAACAAGTGATCCGAGTGGCAGGGAGCCCGATCATTGCTTCTTCCCAATTGCCGGCCTTTCAGGTTCTTCCATGTCCCAGACCACAGTCCTAGTCGGTTTTGCGGAAGCAATGTCTGCCCCAGAGGTGGTTTGGAGCCTGGTTGATGCAGGCTTTCGCGTGATTGCCTTCGCGCGCAAAGGCAGAGCCTCTTCTCTCCGCTACAGCCGACACGTTGTTTGCCACGAGATCCGCGCTCCTGAGTCGGATCTGCAGGCCTCGCTTTCAGACCTCTATGCGCTGATGAACTCGATCAGTACCGAGGCTCTGAGCCCTCGACTGGTACTGTTTCCCCTCGACGACAAAGCAGTCTGGCTGTGCAGCAAGATGGAGCCTGTCGGTGGCTGGCTCCTCGCTGGCCCGACAGGTATCTGTGCGGACCTGGCACTGGACAAAAGTCTGCAAGTCGCCATGGCGCGCGAAGCCGGCTTCAACGTACCTCGAACGGCGCTGGCCCGAACCGCAAAGGACCTTTTCGATTTCAGTGCGGCCGAATCCTATCCGATTATCTTAAAGGCCGCGGATAGCGTGCCTACCTATCATGGGCGCGTGTACTCGTGCCGGAAATGGATTTGCGCGAATCAGCCGGAGCTAGAGCGTGCCATCGGCCAATGGGGAGAGCGAGTTCCACTTCTGGTTCAGACCTTTATCACCGGAGTAGGCGAAGGCGTTTTCGGTCTGGCAGCTCCGGAAGGCATCAGAGCCTGGAGCGGTCATCGAAGACTAAGAATGATGAATCCTCAGGGCTCAGGATCGAGTGCTTGCCAATCGCAGCCCGTGCCTCAAGAACTGAGAAACAAAGTAGAAGCCTTTATCAGGAATGCGGGTTGGCGCGGATTGTTCATGATCGAACTCCTGCGCGATAGTTCAGGAACGATATGGTTTGTAGAGATCAATGGCAGGCCTTGGGGAAGCATGGCGCTCTGCCGCCGACAAGGCCTCGAATACCCCGCCTGGCACGTCGAGTTGGCATTGGATGAGCGGTCGCGGGCAGGCTTGGAAGTCCCTTCTGGCCCGGGTATTATTTGCCGGCACGCGGGCCGGGAGTTCATGCATGTACTTTTCGTTCTAAAAGGCGCGAACTCCAATGCGCTTAGCCAGTGGCCGTCATTTTGGAAAACGATGGGCGATGTGCTCTATTTTCACCAGGCAGATGGACTGTATAACTGGCGGCGAGACGATCCAAAGGTTTTTCTCGCTGACTTCTACTACACAATTCACGACAACCTATTCAAATCTCGAGACTGAAAGCTGATGGAACACACTGCAGTTTGTCATGTGCATTCGGACTGGTCCTACGATGGCAGCTGGACGCTCGAAGCACTGAGTGAAAAATTCCGCCGCCGGGGTTGCCGCGTCCTCATGATGACCGAGCATGACCGCGGGTTTACGGCTGAGCGTTTAGCGGAGTATCGGGAAGCCTGCGCACAGGTAAGCGCAGACGAGATCCTGGTTGTTCCCGGGATCGAATACAGCGACGCCGAAAACCGGGTGCATGTTCTCGTGTGGGGTCCTGTCCCGTTTCTTGGGGAGAATTTAGCAACGAGCGAGATGCTCGAAAGGGTTCAAGCGGCAGGAGGTTTGGCTGTGCTCGCGCATCCCTCCCGGCGGGAAGTGTGGAGGACCTTCGATCCTGCCTGGGCCGGTCGACTTTTGGGAATTGAGGCCTGGAATCGAAAGTACGATGGGTGGGCTCCTAGCCAGACGGCTCCCGAACTTCTGAAAAAGACCGGTGCGGTCCCGTTCTTTGGTCTGGACTTCCACACCGAGCGCCAGTCATTTCCCCTCACGATGGTGCTCGATATGGAGGGAACAGTCACTGAAGAAAACGTTCTCAAGTGTTTGCGTTCGCGCGAGTGCCATCCGGCCGTCTTCAGCCTGCCTTTTGACGAGAGTCGGATTCATGAAGCTCATCCCGTGCTCAATCTGACCGAGAAGGGTAGAAAAGTAGTCGCAACGATCGCAAGGTCTGCGCGCCGCCCGAAATCCTCAGAGAAGTCATAGGAGTTGTCCGCAAACCGCTCTGTCCTTGAACTCATGGTAGCCAATCACATTTCGGTGTGCATCTGTACCTTCAAGCGGCCGGAACTCCTCAGGCAACTGCTGGAGGCACTCGAACGCCAGCAGACGGAGGACTTGTTCACCTTTTCCGTGGTCGTGGCTGACAATGACCCCGCACAGTCTGCTCGCCAGGTGGTAGATCTGTTTCTGTCGACTGCGCGCATTCAGGTGACCTACTGTTTTGAGACGGAACCGAATATCGCCCTGGCGCGAAACAAGGCTTTAGCAAACGCAGCAGGCGAATTCATCGCATTTATCGATGACGACGAGTTTCCGGTGGACGACTGGCTCTGTAATCTCTTCAAAACACTCTTGTCGCACGGGGTGGAAGGGGTTCTCGGGCCAGTAAAGCCATATTTCCAGCCGGAACCGCCGCGATGGGTAATCGATGGAAAGTTCTTCGAACGCCCGACTTACCCGACAGGGTACAAGCTCAACTACACAGAAACCCGTACCGGGAACGTGCTTTTCGCCCGGAAAATCCTTGATGGTCTCGACGTTCCTTTCAGCCCTCAATTTAATACTGCGGGAGAAGACGTAGATTTCTTCAGGCGCATGATGAAGAAGGGATACAAATTCATCTGGTGTGAGCAAGGATTTGTTTTTGAGGTGGTGCCTGCCGATCGTTGCAGTCGCAGTTATCTCTTAAAACGGGCACTGCTCCGCGGGAGTAACTTTTCGAAGCACCCCAGCCATCGTCTGGCGAACGCAGCGCGGTCTTTGATTGCCGTGCCGTGCTACACCATAGCGTTGCCGGTTCTTGCCATGTTCGGTCAACACGTTTTCCTGAAATACCTGATCAAACTGTTTGATCATTTGAGCCGGCTATTTGCATATCTCGGAGTGAGATTGGTCACCAAGCGACAAACGTGATCGATGGTCCTTCATCCCGGCCGCCGTTTGTTCCGCAGGCATGGGAGCTCTTGAGAATCAAATCGATTTGGGTATCAAGCTTTTAAAATAGGAGAGGCGACACAAATGCAGGTTTGCGGGCAAGAAATCAAGGTGCGTGGGGGGCTCGTTCGGATCGCCCGACTCGACGCCGACGGGTATCGATTCCTGGATGACCCCGAGCCAGTGATAAATGGTTTGAAACAATGCGGAACTCGTATCGACCTGTTCAGCTTTATGCAGAGAATTTCGGAACCGACGCCCAAGTATGCTTACCCGATGGAGTGGGACAACTTGGCGGCTTTGCCTGTCTCTACCTTCGAAAATTGGTGGACACAACAGTTAGGCTTTAAGGCTCGGAACAAGGCCAAGCAAGCAGAGAAGAAAGGAGTAGTCATACGAGAAGTTCCTTTCGACGATAAGCTTGTTCAAGGAATCTGGGAAGTCTACAACGAGTGCCCGGTCCGGCAAGGACGGCCGTTTACTCATTTTGGCAAAAGCCTCGAAACCGTGCGCAAGGAAGAGGCGACATGGCTGGATTGCAGTACATTCTTAGGGGCGTTCCTTGATGATAAGCTCATCGGCTTCGTGAAATTGGTTCACGACGAGACTCGGACTCAGGCGAACCTTATGAATATCGTCTCAATGATCAATCAACGAGACAAGGCACCAACGAACGCGCTAGTGGCGCATGCCGTGCGATCGTGCGCCGACCGGCAAATTCCGTATCTCGTTTATTCGCGGTTTGCCTACGGGAAAAAACAGCCGGATAGCGTTAGTGACTTTAAGAAGCGTAATGGTTTTCAGCAGATCGATTTGCCTCGCTACTATGTTCCCCTAAGCTCTCTCGGTCGGGTCGCTTTGAAACTGAGTTTGCACCGCAACCTTACCGAGTTGGTTCCCGAACCTGTGGCTGCCAGGATTCGCGGAATCCGCAACTCCTGGTATAACCGCAAATTCCACGTTGAGACAGATGCCCAGTAAAATTACAACGAGCGTATGCCAGGAATAGTCGGTCTTGTAACCAAAAAGCCACGCGAATGGGCCGAGCCTCAGTTGCTCCGCATGCTGAAGTCCCTTTGTCACGAGACTTTTTATATTAAGGGGACGTGGATAGACGAGTCCTCTGGGGTTTATGCCGGATGGGTGGAACGGGGCGGCTCTTTTTCCGATGGCAACCCACTTTCTAACGAGAAGGGAGATGTCCACCTTCTCTTTTCGGGCGAAGAATTTTCCGCGCCGGGAACAGCCGCCGGGCTTAAAGAGAACGGCCACGATATCGGATCAGCCGGGGCCTCGTATCTGGTGCACCTCTACGAAGACGACCCGCAGTTTCTGGCAGGCTTGAATGGAAGATTTCAAGGGCTTCTCGCCGATCGGGCCCGTGGAACAGCGACACTCTTCAATGACCGCTATGGCATGCATCGGATTTACTACCACGAGGCAAAGGAGGCCTTTTATTTCTCAGCCGAAGCCAAGGCCATACTGACAGTTCGCCCGGAAATACGAAATGCCGACCCGAGGGGAATCGGTGAGTTCCTGGCCTGCGGTTGTGTTCTGGAAAACCGTTCTTTGTTCAAACAGATCAATGTGCTGCCGCCCGCCTCAGCATGGATCTTCCGGGACGCGACTCTCGAGCACAAGGGCGTCTACTTCAAGCCCCAGGAATGGGAGGAACAAGAAACCCTGGAGCCGGAAGCCTACTACCAAGAGCTGCGCAGCGTTTTTTCGCAGAAGCTCCCCAGCTATTTTGAGGGCCGCGAACCTATAGGTCTGTCGCTCACTGGGGGGTTGGATACCCGGATGATCGTTGCGTGGCACAAGGCTCAAGAAGGGACCCTTCCTTGTTACTCGTTTGGAGGGATGTACCGTGATTGTCAGGACGTCGTAGTCGCTCGAAAAGTGGCGCAGGCGTATGGTCAGCCATTTCAGGTAATTCCCGTCGGAGAAGAGTTCCTATCGCGCTTCTCCGATTACGCGGAGCGTGCCGTGTATCTTACAGACGGATGCACCGCAGTAAACCGTGCTGCTGACCTCTACGTCAACGAACGAGCGCGCAAAGTCGCCCCTGCCCGGATGACTGGAAACTATGGTGGCGAGGTGCTCAGGAGGGTACGAGCGTTTAAGCCGGTGAAACCCACTGAGGGAATCTTTCAACCTGAGATTCTTTCGCACATTGACACAGCTGCCAGGACTTACCAGGAATTGACCCAGGGACACCCGCTCTCTTTCGCGGTATTCCGTCAGGCTCCGTGGCACCACTATGGTTTGCTAGCTCTGGAAGAGACCCAGGTCTCCCTAAGGTCTCCCTACCTTGACAACGATTTTGTCCGGACAGTTTTCCGAGCTCCGCAATCCTCGCTCACAAGCAACGATATCTCCCTCAGATTGATCGCTGACGGGGATTCGACTCTCGCGCGAATTCCGACCGATCGTGGATATGGCGGAGACGGAAGCCTTCTGCGTGCTCGGGTTTCCCAGGCATTCATTGAATTCACGGTCAAGGCAGAGTATGCCTACGACTACGGCATGCCACAGTGGCTGGCCCGGACCGATCATCTGCTGTCGCCGTTCCATCTCGAGCGTTTTTTTCTCGGCACGCACAAGTTCTGCCATTTTCGAGTGTGGTACCGGGATGCGCTTTCCAAGTATGTGCGGGAGATTCTGCTGGACCAGAAATCTCTTTCGCGGCCTTACCTGAAAGCAGAGGCAGTTAAGGGCATCGTGCGCGGTCACCTCAAAGGCGATCGGAACTATACCACCACGATTCACGAGCTATTAACCCTGGAACTCGTACATCGATTGTTTCTGGACGCGCAGTAAACCGACACCATTGGTAAGCAGAGGCTAGGACCGATAAATGTCGCCACTGATTGCAATACTCATCTTTGTTGTTGGAATTGTCGGGATGTTTGCCGTTGACCACGAAAAGGGGACTCACGTTTCCAAGGCCGTGTGGATTCCTGTGGTCTGGCTGCTCTTGAACAGCTCGCGGCCAGTATCACTTTGGTTAGGCGTGTTTGGATTGGGAAACGGATTATCAGATATTGACCAAACCCAAGTTTATCTTGAAGGAAGTCCCATAGATCGTGCTGTTTACGTGTTCCTCTTGATTGCTGGTTTGATTATCCTTGGGGGTCGGAGTCAGCAGATCAAGTCGATGCTCCCCCGCATGGGCCCGATTCTGTTCTTTTTTTTGTATTGCGCTATTAGCGTTGTTTGGGCCGACTATCCCTTTGTCGCGTTCAAGCACTGGACAAAGGGTGTTGGTGATCTTGTGATGGTTTTGGTGATATTAACTGACCCAGTACCAAGTGCCGCGCTTAGACGTATATTTAGCCGAGTGGGATTTGTATTGATTCCTCTGTCGATCTTGTTCATCAAATACGTCCCAAACCTTGGGAGGATTTATACGGTTGGTGGAGCGAGTGAGTACACGGGTGTAACGACCCAAAAAAATACTCTCGGGGTGATGTGCCTCGTTTTCGGATTTGGCGCCTTATGGCGTCTTCTAGCTGTGTACCGTGACCGGACAATCGAACACCGAACCCGCTTACTGCTCGTTCACGGCATCGTTGTCGCGATGGTAGTCTGGCTGCTCCGAACGTGCGATTCGATGACCTCCTTTACCTGCTTTATTATGGGGGCAACGGTTATGATACTCACGAACCGGCCCGGATTCGGAAGAAAACCAGTAGTAATACATCTTCTCGTCGGCGCAATGGTGGGTGTTTCCTTGTTTGCTGTGTTCTTCCATTCTGGTGCGGGCCTTCTCGAAAATATGGGTCGAGACGCAACGCTTACTGGCCGGACTGCGATTTGGGATGCAGTTCTCCGTTTGGCCGGCAATCCGCTGGTCGGAACAGGTTACGAGAGTTTTTGGCTTGGAGACCGACTCCAACAGCTTTGGAGACTCGATAACGGACGCATTTTGGGCGTCAATGAAGCTCATAACGGTTATCTTGAGCTATTCCTGAACCTGGGCTGGATTGGGGTTGCGCTACTAACTGTCGTGATTGTTGCTGGTTACAGGAACGTAATTTCGACATTCCTCGAAGATCCGGATGCGGGCAGCCTTGGAGTAGCGTTTTTTGTTGCTGAGGTGGCCTACAACTTTACGGAGGCTGGTTTCAGGATGTTGTGCCCTCTCTGGGTTTTCTTTCTTCTGGCGATAGTGGGAATCCCGAAAACTGTGCAGCAAGGCTATTCAAAAAGTGAGACCGACTCCCCCTACAACTTCTCCGTATCTAGGCTGCGACGTAACGAAGCACTACATGTTAGGTTCCGAAATGAAGTCGGTTGAAGTTCTTTGATTAGATGGGTCGTATCTTGCGTGTGACCTCAGTGAAAGCCCGACGCCTACAGAAGATGGCATCATTCGTGAAAACTTACTCGTCAAAAAATTCGCTTCGAATTCTTTGTATCAGCCCATTGTTTGCCCCGACCGCTGATTCGGAAGCCTTTTGCGGGGCAAAAATGGTGCAGGCGTTGATGCAACAAGGCGCTGAAATTACGGTGCTAGCTAGCAGAAAGTTCAGAGATAGACCCTACGACAGTTCAGTGCTTTGGAATTCCCTGAACGAAATTACCGTTGATGTCCCCCTACCTTACCCGCCAAACCGATTGCAATCAATCCTCTTGGCGACGCGGTTCCAAACGCCATTTCATGCCCGCTGGGTCGGTGCGGCGGTTCACAAGGCGATGTCCCTTCACCACGAACGGGCATTTGATCTAATCTACACGCGGTCGATTCCGATTGCTGCCCATATTGCTGGATATTGGTGTGCGAATGCGCTTAAGCTGCCATGGATAGCCAATCTTAATGACCCATGGGCGACTGAGTTCTTCCCCATCGAGGAGAGTCCTAAACTTTCACCTTTTTCGAAGGCTGCAAATATCTACTGGCTGCGAAGAACAATGCAAAGCGCGGATTTGATTACGTATCCATGCAGGCGATTGAAGGACTTTCACGGCAGAGTGGCTAAAGTAGATCAATTCGCGGAGGTCATTCCACATATTGGATATCAACAAAAAAGCAAATGTCACCGCCCTGATGGCCATTTTCGACTAGTCCACGCTGGCAAGCTACTTGCCGCAGATGGTCGATTCGGAAACACGATCCTTCTGGGATTAAAGGCATTCCTCAGCAGCTCAGTTGAAGCTGCCACAGACGCGAAACTAATCCTTGTCGGTCCTGGGGACAAGGAAATGCAATCTATGATCTGTGAGCTGGGCCTTCAGCGAAATGTCGAATTTATAGGGCGAGTTAATTACGAAGAAAGCTTAAATTACATCGCATCCGCATCGGTGTGCGTTTTAGCGGAGGCCCGGATGGATGAAGGCATTTTCTTCGCTTCAAAACTCGCCGACTATATCGCCCATGGCAAGCCAGTGCTTGCCCTCAGTCCGAAAATTGGCACTGCCTCTGATTTGGCGAATCGTGGCGAACTGATTCGTGTCGATCAGAATCCAGAAGTGGTCAAGGACGCGATAGCTATTCTTTATGCAAAGTTCAAAAATGGCACGCTTAATTCATGTAACCCAAGTGAGCGATTACAAGGGCAAGTACAAGGCGAGGTTATCGCGGAGAGATTTCTCGCCACATGTCAAACCTTGACATCCACAAAATTAGAGAGTCGTGCAGCGCGATTGGAACGACTTAGGCGTCTGGGGCCATCGTTCGAACAATCATTCTGATTTTTCACATTGCGGTGGCTGACATCTAGACAAAGCTCCAACTTGCGAGTTAGTTGTCAGGCTTTTTCGGAAGTCTGCAACGCCTTGCCAGGAGTTGACTGGGTTGAACAACTGTCCGTGCCGAAACTGAACATCCGACGCCAAATGCTCTTCCAAATCCCCAAACGAATTATTCAGACCGGCAAGCACATTGAATTGCCATTGCGCAGCCGGGCAATGGTTTCAAACCTGAGGCTTCTGAATCCAGACTTTGAATACTTGTTCTTTGACAACGAGGGCGTGCAATCGTTCATTGACCAGGAATTCCCTCAATATCGCACAGTTTTTGATACCTTTCAGTTTCCCATTCAACGCTACGATTTCTTCCGGTATTTGGCGGTCTATCGCTACGGTGGATTTTACTTTGACCTGGACGTTATGCTGGCTTCTGGTCTTTCGAGCCTATTGAACTCCGGGTGCGTATTTCCATTTGAAGGGCTGACGCTCAGCCGCTACTTGCGTAAGCATCACAAGATGGATTGGGAAATTGGCAACTATGCTTTTGGGGCCGTGGCGGGACATCCGTTCCTGAAGGCGGTCATTGAAAACTGCGTGAGGGCGCAAAAAGAACCTGACTGGATCAAGCCCATGATGGCTGGATTCCCGCCGCTCCTCAGAAGCGAATATCTTGTACTGAACACGACTGGTCCCGGACTGATTACCCGCACATTGGCGGAAAATGCAGAGCTGGCCAAAGAGGTGCAAGTTCTTTTTCCTGAGGACCTAAGTGAAATGAGCACATGGAACCGTTTTGGCGATCTTGGCATTCACCTGATGGATGGTTCTTGGCGCACCCGAGGCGCTTTCCTCCGCAGACGGATGGCAAACTACTGGGAATATTGGCAACTGAAAAAACTCGCGAAACTCCATGCCAATCTCCGAAAAACCGATTATGGTGCCCATGCTGGTAACCCCACCTAGGCGGAACAGAAAATGGTGTTCCGCAGGCCGGAGATTCTCCCAGTGCACTGGCGCCGAGTCTGAAGTGGTGGGGACGAAAACGACTGAGTACAGAAATGACTGAGTTACCGGATGACTTACTACTAGAATTCTCAAGATATAACCCGGTCATACGAACGCTGCTGCCCGTAGGATGGGCGAATCTGTTTCACATTTGAGATATGATTCGTTGCAATTTATGCCTGGCCAGAAAAAAGTGGCTAAAAGAGCGGTGAGATGTCATCCATAAATCCATTGTCAAAATTGCAAGGATTTTATCGCAGAAAAGCTGCAAGTCTGGTATTTCGAAAGCCATTCTTGATTAATCCGCAGCGGCCTTTGATCTCATTTACCTTCGATGATTTTCCGCGATCTGCATTGTTGATCGGCGGAGCCATCCTCAACCGCTACGGTTTTGCCGGAACTTACTATGTTTCGCTCGGTCTGGTAGGTCAAGTCTCTCCTAGCGGTCAATTATTCTCTATGGATGACTTGACTGCTCTTTTCGAGCAAGGGCACGAGTTAGGATGCCACACTTACTCTCATTGCGAGTCGTGGGAAACAGACCCATCCGTTTTTGAGGATTCCGTGATCAAAAACCGAGCTGCACTTTGTGACCTTTTTCCGGGTGCCAAGTTCGAGAGCTTTTCTTACCCGATCAGCATGCCTCGGCCATTTTCGAAAGCGAGGATTGCACCTTATTTTCTGTCTTGTCGCGGCGGCGGCCAGACATTCAATACCGGGCGGACGGACCTGAATCAACTATCGGCTTATTTCCTGGAGAAGAGTCGACATGATATTCAAGCCATCAAGAATATCATTGACCAAAATCAGCAAAGCCACGGTTGGCTAATTCTCGCGACTCATGACGTTTCTGCCAGCCCAACCCCGTTTGGTTGTACGCCCGATTTCTTTGAGGAGGTTGTAAAATACGCCGCGGGTTCTGGTGCGCAAATACTGCCCGTTGTCGGGGCAATGGGGGATCTCGGTGCACCGGGTAGCCAGAGGGTGCAACAAAACCGACGTCAACTCCGTCCCCAAGTAAGTGTTACAACGAAGCCGGAGAAGACGGAACCTTTGGTATCGATCCTCATTCCGGCTTTCAATAGTCAGGAATGGATTGCCGACACGCTCCGTTCGGCAATTGCACAAACTTGGAAGAGGAAAGAGATCATTGTCGTGGACGACGGTTCGACCGACCAGACTGCCGCGATTGCCCTACAGTTTGAATCGGCTGGCGTTCGGGTTGTAAGTCAGAAGAATCAGGGTGCTTCGTCAGCGAGGAACACCGCATTTTCTCTATCTCACGGAGATTACATCCAATGGCTGGATGCCGATGACCTTTTGGCTCCTGACAAAATTGCCCGCCAAATGGATGTGTTGGAGCAACTCGGAAGCAGAAGGAAGCTCGTTTCGTCAGAGTTTGGAAGATTTCTTTACAGATGCGATCGTGCAGAATTTGTTCCTACTGAACTATGGAAAGATCAGCCTCCCGTCGAATGGCTGCTGCGCAAATTAGGGCAGAATCTTTACATGCAAACCGCCACTTGGCTTGTCAGCCGAGAGTTGACTAAAGCCGCTGGTTTGTGGGACACGCGGTTGCTAAGCGATGATGACGGCGAGTACTTCTGTCGTGTTCTTCGTGCAAGTGAAGGCATATATTTTGTGCCAGGTGCAAAGGTTTACTATCGTGCGCCTGGAGTGGCTTTCGGCAGTAGTCTCAGTTATATCGGGGTTTCGGAACGAAAAATCCGTGCGCACTGGATTTCCATGCAGTTGCATATTCACTATCTGCTCTCCATGGAAGACAGCCAGCGGGTTCGGTCTGCGTGTCTGAGGTATCTGCAGACTTGCCTTATCTATTTCTACCCGGAGATGCCCGATATTGTTCAGGAGGTGGAGCAACTTGCGGCCCAGTTGGGAGGGCAAATAACTCCTCCCCGCCTATCCTGGAAGTATTCCTGGATTAAGACGATTGTGGGTTGGACGATTGCTAAGCGTGCGCAAGCTTCTCTGCTCAAATTCAAGTGGAATACGAGAAGGCTATGGGATAGGGCAGGTTCTAGGCGGGACGCCCATCAACTCGCCCGGCATTTAGGAATGCGCCGCTAAAAGCTGCACCAGCGAGTTCGTCCTGTGCCTGAGCTCGGAGCGAAGGAGGCCTGAGCATTCACGAATAAGATTCAGGTTGCTGGAAAAGCTTGATGCGCTCACTCCGCTAAAATCACTGAACCACGGCGGTAAGATTGGTTGGTTCCGCGACGGCTGCAATGTTTCCAGTCACCAACGGATGGGGATAGACATAGGGAGTATAATATACCGTCCAAGTATTCGTAGCGGAGCATGTGTAAAGTGTCCCCTGTGGGCCCTGGTCGGTAGCGAAATAGCCCACTCCCGCGCCAGCCTCCGTGCTTGTGGTGCATGTGGTAGGTTGATTGGCGAGCGTTCCAAATCCCATGCCCCTCGTTCCGTCGAATGGAGAAGTGGGATTGCTGTTGGCCGATGCCGAAACCGCGTTGAACCATTCGCGGTCATTTTGCATGTGATTGGAATAATAATCAGGCGATCCGCCAGCATCGGGCGCTACTAGCGGAATCTGTGCTCGAGTGTCCGACCAATAGTTATTCCACACATACATGGGCTTGTAATTGCCCCGGAAATCGCGTCCAGGTTGATGCCAGCAGGGATACCCAAAGTTCGTGTTCGTAGGTGCTCTATTGCCATCTTTAACGAGGGGCATATCGGTGGGACCATTCACAGTTCCATTACACTGAGCCGAATCGGCGGGCATTCCATCATCGATTCCTTTGGGGTAATCCCGATAGTTGAGCACTGATATTACCTCTGCTGATTTTCCAATGAACGCAGTAAAAGTATTATTGAATGCAATAATAGTTCCCGAACCTTGATGATGGAAACACCGATAGCAATCCTGTGTCTGCGCCGTCACAGATCCTGCATTCATAGTGGTGCTGTTGTTGTAAAACTCGTAGTTAGCCGGTCCGCCGGAATGCGTTACCCCGTGAGCGGCCCACAGGCAATTTGTAGCGGTATTGTGCCTCACAACATACGCAGAGCCTCCCCAGCCATCGGTGCATCCTTCTGCGCTGGCATTGCCGACGCTTGCGAATGAGAGAACGTTATCCTCAAAGAAGAGATTATTGCTTGTTCCAAGTTGCGACGGCGGAGGGTTGGGGTTGGGATCTCCAATCCAAATTACCATCGCAAACTGTGTCGCGTTGGTGTAAAGGTTATGGTCATAGACTCCATACACTTCCATGTATTGGCCACCACTCCCGATTAGTGTCGTCTGGGCGCCATTTGCACCGTTTCGGAAGGTGTTATGGTCCACTCGGATCCGGGTTAGTGTGGCAGAGTTAGATCCACCGTTGTAGCTGTCCCAATAGATGGTCCCGAGACTTGACTTCGAGCCTTGCAAGTCGAAGGTGAAACCAGAGATTCGGTAGAACTTGGTGTTTATACCGCTGAAAGTGTCACTTCCAAATGTCGGGCCCACGCCGCTCATCACGCATGGATTAACCGTAGCTGCTCCGACCGCGTTCGGCGGAGTGGCACAAATTATTGTCAATCCCTTTGTAGGCTTGAACTGGATGGCTGCGCCTCCCCCCAGCGAACCTATGGCATATGTTCCCGCCGCTAACGTGAGTGTCGCCCCGTCTGGCGCGCTGCTAATCGCAGCGTTGATCTGGGCTAGTGTTGATGACGCGGTGCAAGACAACGAAATGCCGCTCCCGGAGCAAGCCGCCTGAACTGCTACTGAGCCAAAAAGTAAAAATAGAGCTGTTGCGAGAACACGCTTCATCATTGTCCGACCTTCCCAGTCGATAAATTGCCAATTCCAAGCCACAAAGAAGCAAGGCAGGTGAGGATGTTGCTGAAAAACAGCGGTGATTGGACGTGCCGCATTCAGACTCCCCGTACCTCATCAAACGCTAACACGCTGGTTTGAAACATCGCGCATTCTGCCCAGTCGTCAAGCGACTTACTCGCCACGCAAACATTATCCGTGATCGGGGGAAAGCGGGCCTACTGGTCGTGAGTGCTAACCTAGCACAGGCTAGGTAACCTGTCCCATTCCCCTGAACCTGCCGCCACTCCGAGAAGGAGTCTCGCCATCACCGACTGGCAAGGATAAGCTAGTCTCATGAGTCATAAATAGCTTGTATAAATGAAGGAAAGGGGTTATCGTGGATCATGTCGAATCCACGAGGACGTCCTAAGCAGCGTGAACTCGTTATCAGCCCGGAACAGAAAATGGCTTTGCGACAACTGCTGCAGCAGCCGCGGAGCTCACGATCGCTGGCCTTTCGCGCTCGCATCGTTCTGGAGTGTGCCAGCGGGGAGAGCAACGCCGCGGTGGCCGCCAAGCTGCGCACCACAGGTTTCACTGTGGGCATGTGGCGGAATCGTTTTATCACCGAGGGGATGGTTGGTTTGGGTGACGAGATGCGGCCGGGAGCGCCACGGCAGATCGGCGATGACCGTGTCGAGCGGGCCGTACGCCTCACCCTGGAAGAGGCTCCCAAGGGAGCAACGCATTGGAGCAGTCGCGCGTTGGCAGCGAGGACGGGCTTGAGTCAATCCACCGTGAGTCGCATCTGGAGGGCTTTCGGGTTGCGTCCGCATCGCAGCGAAACGTTTCAGTTATCGAATGATCCGCTGTTGGTCGATAAGGTGCGCGATATCGTCGGCTTGTACCTGAACCCACCGCATCATGCGCTGGTGCTGTGCGTGGATGAGAAGAGCCAGATTCAGGCACTGAGCCGCAGCCAACCGATTCTTCCGATGCAGCCCGGCCAGGCCGAGCGCCGCACCCACGATTACAAACGCCATGGCACCACCAGCCTATTCGCGGCCTTGGACATCGCCACCGGGTCGGTGATCGGCAAGTGCTGGCCACGCCATCGCGCCATCGAGTTCCGCAAATTCTTAAATCAGATCGATCGTGCCGTTCCTGCCGATCTTACTGTCCATCTGGTATTGGACAACTATGCCACCCACAAGACCAAAGAAATTCGGGCGTGGTTCCTGCGGCATCCTCGGTATCACCTGCACTTCACTCCCACGCACAGTTCCTGGCTGAACCAAGTGGAACGCTGGTTCGCCTTACTGTCACAACGCCAGATCAAACGAGGTTCGCACTACAGCGTGCGTGAACTGGAATCTGCCATCTTGGAGTTCATCGAGGTGCACAACGAGCAGCCCAAACCCTTTGTGTGGACCAAGAGTGCCGATGCGATTCTCGACAGCATTGGACGGTTCGCCTCCCGTACTCTGGCTGCCCACGGCGCAAACAATATGTAAGAAATCACTGACTCAGGAGACTAGTGTGCTGTCCCATAAATAACTGGCATTAGTATTGCTGGGAATATAGGCATCTCCTGTGCACAATGGAGGTGCGTATGGCGATGGGACGGCCTAGAGCGACGTTGGTTTTGGATTCGGAGTTACGCGAGCAGCTGGAAAGCTTGGCCAACTCGCACTCTCTTCCGGCGGGCCTGGTGCGCCGGTCCAAGATTATCTTGTTGAGCGCATCTGGGAAGACGAACCGGGAGATTGCGCGGCAACTGGAGACCAGCAAGGTCACGGTAGGCCTGTGGCGACGACGCTTCCTGGCACAGGGGGTGTCTGGGCTCTACGAGGAATTACGCCCGGGCCGCCCCCGCCCGATTAGCGACGAGCGAGTTGCTCAATTAATTCGCAAGACGTTGAAGTCGAAACCCAAAGGCGCAACACACTGGAGTATCCGTCAGCTTGCCGACGAGACGGGAGTATCGAAATCGACCGTGCACCGCATCTGGCAGGCGTTTGGCTTGCAGCCGCATCGACAAAAACATTTCAAGCTTTCGAACGATCCATTTTTTGTAGAAAAAGTACGGGATATTGTAGGGCTGTATTTGAATCCTCCTGAAAATGCTGTGGTTCTGTGCGTAGATGAGAAGAGCGGAATTCAAGCGTTGGAACGCACCCAGCCGATGTTGCCGCTAGGATTGGGTTATGTCGAAGGAGTGACTCACGATTATCGGCGTCACGGAACCACCACACTGTTTGCCGCCCTGGACACGGCCAACGGCAAAGTGCTCACGAAATGTCGACCGCGCCACCGGCATCAAGAGTATCTGAGCTTTCTCCGGGAGATTGAGAAGAACGTGCCGAAGAACTTGGAGGTGCACATCATCGTGGATAATTACGCCACCCACAAGCATCTGCGAGTTAGACGCTGGTTCGCCACCCGGCCACGGTTCCACGTACACTTCACTCCGACCTATGCCTCCTGGCTCAATCAGGTGGAAATCTGGTTCAACCGCATCACGCAACAAGCTCTTCGTCGGGGAACGTTTAGCAGCGTGAAGGAACTGGTCACAAAAATCGACCACTACGTCAAGAATTCCAACCGCCAGGCGCAGCCTTTCGTCTGGACCGCCACAGCGGATTCGATCTTCGCTAAAGTCGAACGACTATGCGAACGTATTTACGGGACAGCACACTAGTGGTAACCGTTCCCTCGGGGGAATCGGACCCAAACGATACTAACCACCTGCACCAGGACCCCAAAAAGCGAGCCAGTTTACGGGTGCCATTCGAACTCATGAAAAACAAATCCGAGGTCAGACAGTCGGTACAGAAAAGCATTCAGGAGGTTTCGCACTGGGTGGAGGAGCACAAATATCAGGCTTATGATCCCGGTGATGGTGACCTCTCTTTCCTCCGACATTTCACATTTGGTACGCATTTCCTCCGAAGACTGCTAACCGGGGCTGTGCTCCGTGTGCCCTTCCATCTCAGGCCTTTGATCGGTATCAGGCCGCACACCTCCACAAAGGGAATGGGCTATATGGGGTGGGGTTACATAAAAATGTACGCTTTGACCGGGGTCGAAAGCTACCGGACCCGTGCGGAGTTCTGCTTCGATTGGCTGATGGCGAACCGGTCGCCAGATTATGAGCAATATTGCTGGGGCAACCACTTTTCGTTTGCAACGCGAGGTGGAACGATCCCCAGATATATGCCCACAATCGTTTGGAGTAGCCTCATAGGCCTCGGCTTTCTAGAAGCTTACGAAACGACTCAGAATTCCCGATATTTGCAGGTCGCTGCAAGCACTGCGGAATGGGTTAAGCGACTGCCGCGAGAGCGGACAAGCAGTGGCTCGTGCCTCAGTTACGTGCCTTTCAAGCAGAGTTCGATCCACAATTCAAACATGTTGGGAGCAGCTTTGCTTGCCCGAGTTGCCCTCCACACCCATGATCCAGAAGCTGTGACGCTTGCAAAGGAAGCCATGACTTACAGTTGTATCCGGCAAAATCTGGATGGCGGATGGTATTACGGTGAAGCGCCAAAATATCACTGGATCGATAATTTCCACACCGGCTACAATTTGGATTGCTTGAAGCGCTATGTTGATAGCACTGCTGACCAGGAGTTTGAATCCAGTCTCCGGCTCGGTTATCAGTATTTCAAACTTCATTTCTTTGAAGATGATGGACGTCCGAAGTACTATCACGATAAAACTGGCCCTGTAGATATTCAGTGCGCCGCTCAGGCGATCGACACACTCGCCTACTTTTCGGAATCCGACCCGGAATCCCTCGATCTGGCTATCAAGGTAGCGGCATGGACGATCAGCAACATGCAGTCGCCCGATGGTCATTTTTATTATCGTGACCTCGGATGGAAAAAAGTTAAAACGCCGATGCTCCACTGGGGCCAGGGAACAATGTTCAAGGCGCTGGCACATCTCCTGAACAAACTGAGTCCTAAAACAGATGGAATGGGCCAAAGCGACCTGAACGAACAAGTCGCTCAGAGGGTCGTTAAGAACTCTTAGGCTATTCTGGCACTTCAGACGGTGTTGCCTGCGTTTCTAATTTGAAGTCGAATGGAAGTGCTCGGAAGTCTTGGGGGATGTCATTTCGCTATGAAGTTTCAAGAAACTCGGCTGCATGGGGTTTTTGAGATTCATCTGGAGCCGATATCAGATGAACGTGGATTCTTTGCACGCTCGTGGTGCCAGAAAGAGTTTGAAGCTCATGGACTGATCTCAACTGTATCGCAGTGCAACGTTTCCTTTAATGTTCGAAAGGGCACTCTGCGGGGGATGCATTATCAGGCCGAACCCTACTCGGAGACCAAACTGATACGATGCACAAGGGGAGCGATATGCGATGTCGTTGTGGATCTGCGCCCGGAATCACCCACATTCAAACATTGGACCGCACTCGTTCTGACTTCGGCGAATCGGCACATGATGTACGTGCCAGAAGGGTGTGGGCATGGATTCCTCACCCTGGAAGCCGAAACTGAAGTTTTCTACCAGATGTCGGAATTCTACAATCCCCAGGCGGCTCGTGGCGTACGCTGGAATGATCCCGCGTTCCAGATTGATTGGCCGGGTGAAGTGAATGTGATTTCAGAACGAGACCGAACCTACCCCGATTTTGACAAACAATAATGCGGCCTACTAAAGAACTCGAACTCCTTAACCTGACTGAAATCAGCAAAGATTTACATGGTTTCGCCACCGAGCTTTATCCGATCTGCAGGAGTATTACCGGCGACGGGCTCCGGCAGACTCTAGAGTTGATTAAGAAACGGATTCCCCTGCAAACGATCGAGGTGGCAAGCGGGACCCCCGTATTCGACTGGACGGTACCCAAAGAATGGAATATCCGAGACGCATATATAAAGGATTCGAGTGGGAAACGGGTCGTCGACTTTCTCGAATCGAACCTGCACGTCCTCAACTACAGTATGCCCATGCACGCCACGATGCCCTTGAGCGAACTCAAGTCGCATCTTTTCACGCTTCCGGAGCACCCTGACTGGTTTCCGTATCGGACGTCCTATTACAAGGAAGATTGGGGATTCTGTCTCACCCAGAACCAGTTGCTGGCACTTCAGGACGGCGATTACGAAGTACGCATCGATTCTTCTCTTGAAGACGGGCATTTGACCTACGGGGAATGCTTCCTCCCTGGGCGGTCATCCGGGGAAGTTTTGATTTCTTGCCATGTGTGTCATCCATCCCTTGCAAATGACAACCTTTCCGGCCTGACCGTTGCTACCGCTTTAGCGAAGTTGTTGTCGGGACGGGAACTGAACTATTCCTATCGGTTTCTGTTCTTACCGGGAACGATCGGGGCCATTACGTGGCTTGCCCAGAATCGGGCCTCAACGGCAAGAATCCGTAACGGCCTCGTCTTGACGTGCATAGGGGACAGCGGTTGGTTTCACTATAAGAAGAGTCGCCAGGGAAATGCCGAGATCGATCGGGCAGCGGCACACGTCCTGACCCATTTGGAAAGAGCCGGGGAAATCCTGGAATTCTCCCCATATGGGTATGACGAGCGGCAATACTGTTCTCCGGGTTTCAATCTTCCCGTTGGCTGTCTGATGCGGAGCGTCTGGGGAACTTTTCCGGAATATCACACTTCGGCGGATAATCTGGACTTCATCAAGCCCCAACAGCTTGCCGGATCTCTCCGTGTTTGTGCCGCCATTGTTGACGTGCTAGAAAACAACGGGCGCTACCAAAACCTGAGTCCATTCTGCGAACCGCAATTGGGTCGCCGAGGCCTTTATCGGCCCGTGGGAGCCCATGGGATAGAGGCCCAACTCAACGCGCGCCTTTGGGTTTTGAATCTATCGGATGGAAAACACTCGCTTCTGGATATCGCGGAGCGGTCAAAACTCCCCTTTGAATTGATTGCCGACGCTGCCGAACTTCTGTTCGAAGCTGCGCTCTTGTCGAAAATCCCTAATGAAAGTAAGTATTGATCGAGAACCAAAGCGAGCAAAAAGTTACGAAATATGGAATGTAGGCTTAAGATCTTAGGTGCGCCAGCAGGTTCGAGCCTATTGGAAACGAGAATCCTATGCGAATTCTTCTGACCGGACACAGGGGCTACATTGGTTGTGTCGCGGGGCACATGCTGGTGTCGGCCGGATATGATGTTGTGGGGCTCGATTCTGACCTGTTCGCAGGTTGCGATTTCGGGGCCGCGGCCCCCGCGATTCCTGAGATTCGGAAAGATCTGCGTGACCTAGAAGAGTCAGACCTCAAGAATTTCGAAGCTGTCGTCCACTTCGCAGCTCTTTCAAATGATCCTTTGGGCAATCTGGATGCAAAACTGACTTATGCGGTAAATCACCTTGCCTCGGTGCAGCTAGCCAAATTCGCGAAGAAGGCTGGAGTAAAACGCTTCGTCTTTTCCTCTTCTTGCAGTACCTATGGCGCTGCTGGCGATGAATTGCATGATGAAACTGCTCCGCTCAATCCAGTCACAGCCTATGGGGAATCAAAAGTTCTTGCCGAGCGGGACATTGCTGCTCTGGCAGACGATCAGTTCAGTCCGACGTTCATGCGAAATGCCACAGCGTACGGCGTGTCTCCAAGGCTGCGTCTGGACATTGTTTTGAACGACTTTGTGGCTTCCGCCCTCACGACGGGCAAAGTTTTCATCAAGAGCGATGGGACGCCGTGGCGGCCAATCACGCACATTCGTGACATTATCGCGGGCGTACTCGCCGTCCTCGAAGCTCCTCAGAAGGCAATTCACAACGAGATTTTCAATGTTGGCCGAACAAGTGAAAACTATCGAATTTCGGAACTGGCAGACATCGTGGCGGATATCGTTCCGGGCTGCAGGGTAGAGTATGCCCAAGGGGGAGGACCCGACAAACGCTGCTACCGGGTGAACTGCGACAAGATAGCTCGCGTGCTACCCAACTTCCACCCACAATGGACTGCCCGAGAGGGTGCTCAGGAACTATATGACGCCTACCTCTCTGCTGGCCTTACCCAGGAGGATCTAGAAACGGGTCGGTACACGAGAATCAACCATATTGAGCGCCTCCTGAGCGGCGGGCACCTGGAACGCTCATTGCGCTGGAAAACGGCCAAAAGCGGAAGCAATTTCCCCTCGGACATGCGCGAACTGTCCAAACCCAGGACATCGGCTTGTTAGTAAGAATCACTAAGTACTAATATTTTTAATTACTTGCAGGTATATTGGCAAGCTAGCCTGATCGCCGGAGCCCTTGAAATTGGCAGATCGATTGCCTACTCTAAAGTTGCCTGGGTAGGCGGCCCCGCGTGCGGTTATGGCGGTAGCCTATTTCACCGTGTCCCAAGGTGTTTTCTTGCTTTTGCCGACTCCGCTCCCCAATAGGAAATACCCGGGACTGGGCAAGTAAGAAGGGCCTTTTTAACTGGTCAATTCGTTCTTCTCCGCCCACAGCGAATCGCCCGCTGTGAACCTAAACCCTTAAATGTCGATCACCAGACAAACCGCTGAAATCCAGCAAGAACGCCTTGTTCAGTCTTGCCGCTTCTGTAGAGCGCCACTCCGACGGACGTTTGTCGATCTCGGAATGTCGCCGCTTTGTGAAACCTATCCATCCGATGCGGAACTGAACGGTCCGGAGACATTCTACCCTTTGCACGTCTATGTCTGCGAGAAATGCTTTCTGGTTCAACTCGAACAATATGAGAGCGCTGAAACGATTTTCGGCGATTATCCCTATTTCTCTTCCTATTCAGACTCGTGGCTAAAGCACGCTGCAGATTATTGCCAGAGGATGACGACGCGATTCCGATTAGACCCAAGATCTCTTGTCATCGAAGTGGCAAGCAACGATGGCTATTTGTTGCAGTATTTCGTTCGCCAGAGAATACCCGTCTTAGGGATCGAACCTGCCGGCAATGTGGCAAAAGTTGCGATCGCAAGAGGCGTCCCCACACTTGTCAAGTTTTTTGGCACTCAAGTCGCCATAGAGCTGGTTGCGCAAGGACATCGAGCTGACCTAGTTTTGGGAAACAATGTGCTCGCACAGGTTCCCGACCTGAATGATTTTGTGGAGGGTCTCGGAATCCTATTGAAACCAGAAGGCGTGATCACCCTGGAGTTTCCCCACCTCCTTCAACTTATGGAGCTGAATGAATTTGACACGATCTACCACGAGCACTTTTCTTATTTTTCGTTGCTGACCACGATGCGGATCCTCGAAGCTCATGGACTGAGGGTGTTTGACGTCGAAGAACTTCCCACGCATGGCGGTTCGCTTCGCGTATATGCGTGTCACTTGAATGCTACGCAGCACGAGGTGAAACCAAGTGTCCGAACGCTGATTCTTGAGGAGGAAAAGGCTGGACTCGGGTCCATCGAGCGCTACGAGAGCTTTTCCACTGAAGTGAAGCACACCAAGTGGGCGTTGGTGGAATTCCTGCTGAATGCAGCAAAGGAAGGCAAGACCGTTGCGGGGTACGGGGCACCGGGGAAGAGCGCAACATTGCTTCATTACTGTGGGATCGGTAAGGACATGATTGAATACACCGTGGACCGTAGCCCGCACAAACAGGGCCGATTCCTGCCGGGCACTCACATTCCGATTTATCATCCCGACAAAATCCGAGAGACTAAACCCGATTATGTGGTTATATTTCCGTGGAATCTCAAAGATGAAATAACCGGCCAACTCGATTACATACGGGAGTGGGGGGGGCGTTTCGTTGTTCCCATCCCCAAAGTGACGGCGTTCTGACTTGCATAGAGTTTTCGAGGATTCAGGACTAAATCAGACTGAATATCATCTAGAGACCTGAAACCCAGAGAAGTGAGGATCCCCGGATGAACATTTTCATTGATACCCAAATGAGTGATGAACTTAGGCGGCAAGAATTATATCGCGGAGCGATCTTTGTGCGTCAGCCTACGCCAAGCGCGTTAAGACTTTGCAGGTTAGCGCAGGAGCTGATCGAGGAAGCAGTCCACCCGCTTGACCCGCTTAAATTGCACGAGACTCTGCCCCCCGAGAAATGCGCGGAAATTCTCTCAATGCTAAAGCCCAAGTTCATCCATCACCCCCAATCAAAAAGAGATATCCAGGGAATGCTCGCCGAAGCGGGTTGTGACTTGGAGAAGACTTATTTTGATGTGCCCCGTATGCGGACGGCGTTTCCGGGAGACTTTCTAAACTCAGGAATAGCCTACGCATTTCACCCACATCGAGATACCTGGTACTCCGCCCCGCTGTGCCAAATCAATTGGTGGATGCCCATATACGATTTGAATAGCGAGAATTGCATGGCACTGCATCCACACTATTTTGATCGCCCCATCAAGAACGGCTCCAATCAGTATGACTACCAGAAGTGGAATGCTGAAAGTCGGTACAACGCGGCGAAGCACGTGAAAGCCGATACACGCGTTCAGCCACATGCGGAGGAACCGATCGAACTGGAACCCCAAGCTCGAATCATTTGTCCTGTCGGTGGTGCTTTTCTCTTTTCTTCAGCCCACTTGCACTCCACGGTTCCGAATCGGTCAGCCGTCACCCGATACAGCATCGATTTCCGAGTCGTGCATGTTGATGACGTGCTTAAGAAGTTCGGTGCCGCCAATCTCGATTCATCCTGTACGGGAACGACGATGGGAGATTACCTCCGTGGAACGGATTTTGCCCACCTGCCAGAAGAAGCAATCGGTCTTTACCGAGGTGGCACAGAGTTGGTACCGGCGGCGCCCGTTGTCTCGGCTTAGGAATGAGATTCAGGCGGGACCTAAACTTCGTCGGGTTGTGAGTGTATCGTTTGCGGAGGCAAGGCCATGAAAGTCGTATTGTTCTGTGGCGGCGCAGGAATGAGGCTTCGAGGTTATACCGAAGATGTACCGAAGCCGATGGTTACCGTTGGCTCGCGACCGGTGTTGTGGCATGTCATGAAATACTATGCGCATTTTGGCCACAAGGATTTCATTCTCTGTTTGGGCTACCAGGCGAATGTCATCAAGAACTACTTTCTTAAGTACGAGGAGTCGGTCTCCAATGACTTTGTGTTCTCACAGGGCGGTGGAAAACTGGAATTCAAGCAGCGGGACATCGATGACTGGAGGATCACGTTCGTCGAAACAGGATTACGTTCATCGATTGCCGACCGGTTGCGTTTCGTAGAGCCATACCTGAACGGGGAAGAGATGTTTCTTGCCAACTACAGTGATGGACTCACGGACTTTTATCTGCCCAAAATGATTGAAGCATTCTCGAAGCGCGACAGTTACGCTTCGTTTCTTTCCGTGCAGCCGCGATCCAGCAGCCTCGATACCGTACAGCTCGGCGAAGACGGATCCGTTCGCGCCATCAAGTGCATGAGCGACGCCAATATCTGGGTTAATGGCGGATACTTCGTTCTGCGCAGGGAGATTTTTCGCTACATAAAGCCAGGCGAAGAGTTGGTATATGAGCCGTTCCAGCGGCTTATTAGTGAGAATAAGGTATGGTCACATCGTTACAATGGTTTCTGGCAGTGCATGGACACCTTCCGAGATAAGCAGATTCTGGACGAACTCGAGGCGGCCGGGAAAGCTCCCTGGTGCTTGTGGAAAAATGGTCAGCCTTCAGCGGGAGTAGGGGCTTGATCAGGCTTAATCTCCAGGCCAATGGTACGGGCCCTCTGCGCGTCCTGTGCCTGGGTGCCCATTCCGACGATATTGAGATCGGTTGTGGCGGCACGATTCTTCGTTTGGCAGCACAGTATCCTGACTGCATGTTCCACTGGGTGGTATTCAGCGCCATTGGAATTCGAGAGGCAGAGGCGCGGCATGCCGCGGCGTTATTCGTCAGGCCCGACAATCTCAAAGACCTGCTCTTGAGGACCTTCCCGGACGGATTTATGCCGTTTGTCGGGGCCGAAGTGAAATTAGTTTTCGAGGAGCTGAAGAAATCGTTGTCGCCGGACATCATCTTCACCCACAACCGGAAGGACGCGCATCAAGATCATCGCCTCATCGCAGAATTGACATGGAACACATTTCGAAACCATCTGATTCTTGAGTACGAAATACCAAAATATGATGGCGACATGGGGCAACCGAATGTGTTTGTTCCGCTCGAACGCGAACTTTGCGAGAAAAAGGTCTCACACATCATGGATGCCTTTCATTCTCAGCAGACTAAGCCTTGGTTTCATCCTGATACTTTTCACTCCCTTCTGCGGCTACGAGGGATGGAATGCAATGCTCCGAGCGGACGTGCCGAATCTTTCTATTGCCACAAGTTAGTGTTTTAGATCGGCCGGGCCTGCTAATTCCTAATTCCCACATCGAATGGGCCTGTAGTCGATCTGAGGCTGACGTAGCGGGACCGCATGGACATCACAGTTATTTTATGCACCTACAACCGTTCCCAGAGCTTGGCAAACACTCTGGAGAGCCTGAGCGCTTCTTTGCTACCTGAGTCCATCGGATGGGAAGTCCTGGTCGTGGACAACAATTCGACGGATCAAACGCGTCAGGTGGTGGAGGATTTTTGCAGCCGGCATCCCAAACATTTTCGTTATCTTTTTGAGCCAAATCCGGGCAAGTCTCATGCACTGAATGCTGGAGTTAGTAGCGCTCATGGCGAGATATTGGCTTTCACCGACGACGATGTGACGGTCGAGCCAAGCTGGCTGGGAAATCTCACGGCGCCCTTAGGAGTTCCAGGATGGGCCGGGATAGGAGGGCGCACTCTACCTGCGTCTTCTTTCTCCCCTCCCTCGTGGCTTCCACTCGGCGGTCCCCAGGATATGGGCGGGATACTGGCGCTCTTTGACCGTGGCGACAGTCCGGGGGAACTGGACAAGCCCCCGTATGGCGTCAATATGGCTTATCCGAGGAGGATGTTCGAAGAGTATGGAGCTTTTCGCGAGGATTTAGGTCCCAGTCCGAACAAGGACATCCCTCGTCCCAATGAGGATACCGAGTTCGGTCGAAGGTTGCTGGCAGGCGGCGAGCGCTTGCGTTATGAGCCATCTGCTGTTGTCTACCACCCTGTACCCGAGAATCGCCTGAGGAAGAAATACTTTCTGGACTGGTGGTTCGATTATGGCCGCGCGCTAATCCGCGAAAAGGGCAATAAGCCGGATGTCCTGGGAGTCCCGCGGTACCTGATTAGCATTCCAAAAATGGTGACGACCTATCTCAGCGTGAGAACCGTGCAATGGCTGTGGGATTTTAATCCACAACAAAGGTTTTATCGTAAGTGCGTGGTATGGAAGATTGCTGGTGAAATCGTCGAGACCCATCGGCAAGGTCGGCGCCGGAGCGCCGAAAGAAATGCTATGACAGAAAAGCCCGGTCGGGAACTAAAAGTAAAGACACCTTGAACAGTAGCCCTTTCTCAGAGAAAGCTTTTAGGTTGGAAGCTGCGAGAGATTCTAATTCAGGCTTTATGGAAAAGAATCCGAAAAGCGTAAACATCTCTGTCATCCTCTGTACGTTTAACCGCTGCGAAAGCTTGCGAAGGGCCCTGGAAACTGTTGTAGCTTCGGCGGTCGACCATGCTATGACATGGGAGGTCCTCGTAGTTGACAATAATTCGGACGATAAAACACGCAATGTAGTCGATGAACTCAGTTTGCGATACCCCGACCGTCTCCGCTACGTGTTTGAACCCTGCCCGGGTAAGTCGTATGCCTTGAATTCAGGGGTTCGAGAGGCTCAAGGTGACATACTTGCATTCGTCGACGACGATGTGACCGTCACAGCGACTTGGTTAGAAAACCTTACAAGGCCTCTCAAAGAATCGAGCTGGGCGGGTTCGGGAGGACGCATTCTTCCGGAGCCAGGGTTTATTCCCCCTCCCTGGTTGGCGCTCGATGGTCCAGACAACATGGGTGGCATACTGGCTTTGTTCGATTTGGGTGATCAATCAGGACCACTCGACCAGCCCCCTTTTGGCACGAACATGGCATTCCGGCGGAGCGTATTCAACCAGTATGGAGACTTTCGCACGGATTTGGGCCCCCGTCCTGGCAGTGAGATTCGCAACGAGGACACCGAGTTTGGGCGAAGGATCATGGCAGCGGGGGAACGCTTGTGGTATGAACCATCCGCCGTCGTTTACCACGCAGTGCCGCAAAATCGACTCAACAAGAAATATTTTCAGAAGTTTTGGTTTGATCAAGGGCGAGCGGCTGTACGCGAACTCGGGAAGCGACCTGACATTCTGGGGATTCCCAGGGACTACCTGACTACATTAAAAATGGCCATGCTTTTGGCAGGAAACACCGTCCGGTGGGCAGTTACAGTAAATTCACGTCGCAGATTTTACCGAAAGTTTTGGGTTTGGATGACCGCAGGGAAGGTCACCGAATTTTTCCGGCAATCGCTTAGTGCCAGGAGCCAGGTTGAGCCGCGATAGTGTCTCTGGCTGAGGGGGATCATTCACGAATCGCCATGGATATCACCGTTATTCTGTGTACGTACAATCGGTGCGATAGCCTAGTGAAGGCACTAGAGAGTGTCAACGAATCGATTGTGGACCAGGGAATAACGTGGGAAATCCTGGTTGTAGACAACAATTCGAACGATCAAACTCGCCAGAGGATTGAAGAGTTTTGCCATCGATACCCTGCTCGCTTTCGTTACCTCTTCGAACCGCAGCCAGGGAAATCGTATGCCCTCAATTCGGGAATTCGTGAAGCTCATGGCCGCGTCCTGGCATTCATGGACGACGATGTTACGACGGAAACCACATGGCTCCAGAATTTGACTAAGCCATTGCTATCTGGGAAATGGGTGGGAGCCGGAGGGCGTATTGTTCCGGAAGAGAGTTTTGTCCCGCCGGCTTGGCTGTCGCGGGACGGCAAAATGGGTCGATACTCGTTGGCTCCGCTAGCCCTGTTTGACCTGGGGATGCAGGCAGGTCGCCTGGAAGAGCCTCCATTCGGAACCAACATGGCCTTTCAAAAAGAATTGTTTGAGAAGTATGGTGGCTTCCGAACCGATTTGGGCCCGCGCCCGGAAAGCGATATCCGCAGTGAAGACACAGAGTTCGGCAGCCGAGTTTTGGCGGGCGGGGAACCGCTTTACTACGAACCGGCGGCAGTAGTTCATCATGGTGTTTCCAAGACTCGTCTAGAAAAAAAATATTTCTTGAACTGGTGGCTCGATAAAGGCAGGACCAACATCCGAGAGTCTGGAACTTCGTCACCGATAACTTGCTGGGGGGTTCCGCTCTATCTGTTTCGCCGTCTTTTGGTCTGGACAGTACGATGGATGATCGCGACAGATCCCGGCGTGCGGTTTGGTTGCAAGATCAGGGTCTGGGGGAAGTTCGGCGAAATCATCGAATCGCACCGATTGTCAGCCAGGCGAAAACTCTCAAGAAGGGAAAGCGATGTCTAAAGCTGACAATTTGACGAGTCACGGTAACCGTTTGAACTTTTCTGAGTCCCGACGTTTTCAGGCGAAGAGCCATTCCCTGATTCCAGGGGGGGCTCACACGTATGCGAAGGGAGATGACCAGTTTCCCGTAGAGGCACCGGCGTTCATTGTTCGGGGCAAGGGATGTCACGTGTGGGACGTTGATGGGAATGAGTTCATCGAGTACGGCATGGGGCTTCGGTCGGTTACGTTGGGTCACGCGTTTGGCCCGGTAATTGAAGCAGCTCACCAGCAGATGTTGCTGGGTTCTAATTTCACGCGCCCAGCACGAATCGAAGTTGATTTCGCCGAGGAGCTCCTGGGTGTATTGAAAAACGCGGATATGGTGAAGTTTACAAAGGACGGGTCTGACGCGACGACTGCCGCCATAAAATTGGCGAGAGCCTATACAGGTCGCGACAGAGTGGCTTGCTGCGCTGATCATCCATTTTTCTCCGTGGACGACTGGTTTATTGGGACCACCGAGCTCAATGCCGGGGTGCCTCGAGCGATTCAGGATCTCACCGTCACGTTCCGCTATAACGATTTGAAGGGTGTTCAGGAGCTCTTCGCCAAGTATCCGAACCAGATCGCGTGCCTGATTCTTGAACCTGCAACCGCGGAAGAACCCAAGGATGATTTTCTTCGCCGTCTCCGACACATCTGTGACGAAAACGGAAGTCTCCTAGTTCTCGACGAGATGATTACTGGATTCCGCTGGCACCTGAACGGGGCGCAGGCAGTTTATGATGTTGTGCCCCACCTATCCACTTTCGGAAAAGCAATGGGTAATGGCTTTGCCATCTCCGCGCTCGCCGGAAAACGCGAAATCATGCAACTCGGAGGGTTGAATCATGCAAGTGACCGGGTGTTCTTGCTGTCCACGACTCACGGCGCGGAAACTCACGCCCTTGCCGCCGCCAGGGCAACCTTGAATGTCTACAAGACCAGCGATGTCATCGGGTTCCTTTATCAGCGAGGGGAGCGCCTTCGAACCGGGATCAATCAGTGCATCCTGCGCCATCAGATCTCAGATCACTTTGAAGTGCAGGGGCGGGGATGTAACTTGATCTATGTCACGAAGGACCAAGACGAACAAAGATCGCAGGCTTTTCGCACTCTGTTCCTGCAGGAAATAATCCGCCACGGAATCATAGCGCCATCGTTTGTGATCAGTTTCTCCCATTCGAGTGAAGACGTTGATCGCACGATCGACGCTGTTGATCGGGCGCTTGGGGTGTATAAACGAGCGCTTGAGGATGGGGTTGAAAAACATTTGATTGGCCGTCCGGTGAAGCCGGTCAACCGAAGATATAATTGAAAGCAAGTAGGATGCTATCAGACCTTCAAGAACTCTACAGGTACCGCGAACTGCTGGCCATGATTGCGATCCGCGATATCAAGGTCCGCTACAAGCAGTCCCTTATGGGATTTCTGTGGGCCGTTTTGATGCCGTTACTCATCGTGTCGGCTGGCATCCTGGTCCGATACGCTTACGCGATCGCTTCGCATAAGCCGCTTGATACGCAAGACATCCTGGCCGTTGCAATGAAATCCGTTCCTTGGGCATTTCTTGTCGCATCGATTAGATTCTCCTGTCAAAGCTTGCTCATCAATCCGAACCTGGTGACGAAAGTGTACTTTCCCAAGGAAGTGTTTCCGATGGCGGCCGTTCTGTCGCAATTGTTTGATCTTGCTATAGCGAGTTCCGCGTTGATGGTGCTGCTGGTGGTCTTCAAAGTTGGACTGACCTTCCAACTCCTCTGGGTTGGGCCTTTAGTGGCGATCCTGATCATTCTTGCAGTTGGCATTGGATTACTCGTCTCGGCAGGCAGCTTGTTTTTCCGCGACGTTAAGTATCTTGTCGAAGTGTTTCTGACCTTCGCCATCTTTTTTACTCCCGTTTTCTACGATGTCGGTATGCTGGGCGAGAAGGGTCGGTGGTTGCTCTTGAATCCGGTGTCGCCAATTCTTGAAGCCTTCTCCTCGATCTCCCGCGGCCAGGCCCCGCATTGGGGTTGGATTTATTACAGCATTGTCTTTTCTTTCATTTTGGTTCTGGGTGCTTACGTTCTTTTCAAGAAGGTGGAACCTTCGTTTGCAGAAAGTATTTGACAACGAGTTTCCCCAAGTTGCACGGCCGCTGGTTATCTCCTAAGTTTTCTACGGATTGAGGCTATCTGATGTCCGAAATTGCAGTCCGGATGGAACATGTATCCAAGAGATTCCGTAAGGGAGAGCTGCATGACTCCCTTCGCGATCTAATCCCCGCCCTGACTGGTCGAATCCTGGGGCGAAGTCTCGACCATGATGCGTTGAGGCGAGAGTTCTGGGCCCTGCAAGATGTTTCCTTCGAAATTCGAAAGGGGGAATCGTTCGGAATCGTGGGAGCCAATGGCGCTGGAAAGAGCACTATGCTCAAACTGATCAGCCGCATCATGAAGCCGACCAGCGGCTCGGTCGAGATTCATGGCAGGCTTTCAGCCCTGATTGAGGTGAGCGCTGGGTTTCATCCCGACCTCACAGGCCGCGAAAATATTTATCTGAATGGGACAATTCTGGGTATGAGCCGGCGAGAAATCGCATCCAGATTCGACGAGATCGTCGAGTTCTCCGGCTTGGCCGACTTTCTGGATACTCCCGTGAAGCGCTACTCTTCGGGAATGTATGCCCGGCTCGGATTTTCTGTGGCAGCCCATGTGAACCCGGACGTCCTGATCGTCGACGAGGTCCTTAGCGTCGGTGACTACGTTTTTCAAAGAAAGTGCGTTGAGCGCATGAAAGAGGTGATTCGCAGCGGGGCGACAGTCTTATTTGTTTCGCACAATCTCAAAACGGTCACTGAGTTCTGTCAGCGCTGTCTGCTTCTTGAAAGAGGGCGTATGCTCATGACCGGTTCGCCCACCGAAGTCATCCAGTCCTATATGAACAGCACGCGTGTCTCTCATAACGAGGACCATGCCAAACCCGTGACTATTTCCAGCGTACGGGCACGGACCGTCAATGGCGAGAGCGTCCGGTTTGAATCCGGCGAAACTGTCTGGATCGACGTTGAAGTGACCGCTAGGGAGTTCTGCCAGAAGCTCGCCGTCGTACTCTTCGTCACCGATGAATCCTACTATGACGTGTTCAACACTTCCACGGAACGGTTAGGCTGCGGCAGCTTTAATCTTGATCCAGGAGACACCTTCATTTGCAGCTTCGAGCTCCGCTTGAACTTTGCCAATGGCACGTTTCATCTCAATGTAGCTGCCTATCGATATGACACCGAAACGGAATATGACCGTTGGGAGTCCGGATCATCCATTTATGTTGGATCTGCGAATGATGTCAGGGGTGCTGTCAATTGTTTTCCGAAAGTTGTCAAACACGAAATAGTGAAAGCGAATGCTCCCACACCTGGTCTTGAAGAACAGACTTTGGTTAGGGGTCTCTCCGACATTGATGCCGAAGAAGACTCTTAACCCGGATTTCCAATGTGGACCTTCCTTACGGACCTTCGATGCTCGGCAGCGTCTTTGTTTATGTGGGTCTAAACACAGTAAAGACGTCTTGGAGTTTCTTACCCTGTGGGCGAGAAACAAAATCAGCCCTTTCAGCTCTCGTTCAACGCTTCGTTCAAAGTAGTTTTTCTGGGGTCACGAGTCACTTCCGGCGGAGGTTCGATTGTGATGCGCGAGTTGCACAAACTCCTGGGATTGAGCGAACTCCCCCCGCAACGCTTGACCAACCCCCGGAGCAGAGACGCGGAGTCCGTTTGGGGCCCTGCTGGGCAGGATCGCAGCGCTCCCCTTGCCAACCGGGTAGGCGAGCGGTTGGTCGATGCCGATTTCGGCGTCGAGGGGACCATCAGAGGGTAAGGTGTCGGAATCATCGGTTGGAAAAGTGCAGTTTAGGGCTGCCGAAAGACTCAGGGGAGACAAAACAGGTGGCGTATCGTTCAGGCGCGCGACAACGAAAACCCCCTGCTAATTGGCATTCAGAGGCGGTCGGTGTATATTTGTCGGTCGGTCGAAAAATTGAAAATCGAAATTCTGGTTGAATACGACCTTGTTCGTGAGTTTGGAGGACGCGCAGGACAAGAGCGAGGCATAAGGCATGAGTACAACGTGAGCCGTCCACACCGCCCTGAAACACGGGCCGTACACGGAATTCGCTGCCGGGGACGGAACTAGCCCCATCCCCGGCAGGCCAACCGACTTGGACCAAAAACGTGGACGCCTTCTGTTTACTCTGCGGGGTTGCAATATGGCGGATCCAATACTGCGAACATTGAAGCACATTATCAACGAATTGATCGCACCGCTTGGTGTTGAATTGGCTAGAAAGCATCCTCACGATTGGTCCGACGTGGCGAACTTTATCCCATTCGAAAGTACTATCAAAGCCGCTCGCGAATCTGGACTGTCCGTTGGCGATTACATCGACAACGTCATGAGCAAGACGCCTGGTGCAACTCAGTATACAATTGACGGTTTGGTATCGCTTGGGGTGTATTCTGGTCCCATTCAATGCGTTGTCGAGATAGGACCTGGTTCGGGGCGGTATCTTGAGAGGATCTTGCGGGTTTGTTCGCCTTCACGATGTGAGGTGTACGAGACTGCGACGAAGTGGGCATCCTACGTGGCCAAAGAGTTCAATGTGATTGTGCAGCCTGCGGATGGCCACTCTTTAAAGGCGACACCAACCGAGTCGGCCGATGTGGCGCAAGCGTTCAAGGTCTTCAGCGGGATTCCTTTTTCGAAGACCTGCCGATATTGGCCAGAAATGGTCCGAGTGACTCGACCGAACGGTCACATCGCGTTCGATGCTGTCACTGAATTATGCCTGGAAACAAAGATAGTTGAGGCATGGGCCGAATCACGAATCGACCACGGTTCCTACCCGGCGTTAATCCCACGTCAGGTTGTCGTGAACTATTTCGAAGAACGAGGTTTTCGTTTCGTGGGGAGCTTCTTAGTACCGATGCCTCCTGGAAAAACTGAGACGTTTGTCTTCCAAAAGCTGAGGCGTGAAAGTGTTGGATGACCAGGGCTGCAGGATCAATGCATTCGATAATTGAAAAATTGCGACAATTCCACTTGATTATTTCATGGATCATGTGGACAGCAGAGATCTATCAATGAAATTCGTGCGGACTTCACGATCCGTCAGTCATATCGCTCTGCTGACGCCTTATGATGGCGGAAACCTCGGCGATGGCGCGATCCAGGAAGCCTTGATTAGCAATTTTCGACGATTCGTTCCAGAGTCTTGGATTTGTGGAATTACCTTGGATCCCGGACGTACCGCAAAGCTGCACAGCATTCCGTGCTACCCCTTAGCAGTCAACTCTCGTCCGCACTACATCGCCAAGACGCGATCTGACGCTGCAGATTCCGCTGATCTGCAGAAGAGTTTTCCGGCAGGTGAGTTTCCAAGAGATTTCCTTAGTCGATGGATGGGCAGAGCGCGAGCATCTCTCCTTCTAAAACCAATCAAATTCTTGTTTCGCCTTGCGAAGGAGATCCGTCATGTGTTCCGGAGCTACGGCCTTCTTCGTCGTATCGACCTGCTTCTGGTTGCGGGCGGGGGACAGTTAGACGAAGAGTGGGGAGGAATTTGGGGGCATCCTTACGCGTTAGTGAAATGGTCGGTACTCGCGCGATTGGCAGGGACCGAGTTCGCTTTTCTAAGTGTTGGTGCCTGCCGCATCAACTCTCGAATCAGCAGGCAGTTTGTAAAGGTAGCGCTTTCTCTGGCCTACTACCGGTCATATCGGGATGAAGGTTCGCGACAAATAGCGTCCGGAATTTCGCGAAACGCTGATGGCCCTGTAGTTCCTGACCTCGCCTTTGGCCTTCCCTTGAACCGCAATCAACCCGTGATGGAGAGCGGCAAAAAACCAATTCGCGTGGGAGTCAGCCCAATCGCGTTTGCTCGTCCCGGGCTGTGGCCGACGGAACGGATTGCAATATACAGGCGCTACATGACAGAGCTGAGTCGATTCACTGCGTCTTTGCTCCAGATTGGAATGTCCGTGATCCTTTTTTCGTCCTCTATACCAGACGACCAAACCTTCCAGGACCTACGCGACCGAGTGAGTTCGCATATCGAAAAAGAAGACCTTGTTCGGTTGTCCTCTTGTGATGTGGTGGCTGTTGGTGAGCTTGTCGAGGTCCTGCGATCGGTAGATTTTGTTGTGGCGAGTAGACTTCATGGATTGCTTCTATCGTTTCTAGCCGGGAAGCCCTCTCTCGCCATTTCCTACGACCGCAAGGTGCAAAGTTTGATGGAAGATATGGACCAGGCGCCCTATTGTCTCGACATCCGATCGTTCACCTCGAGTGAGCTTCTCGATGCTTTTCACGATCTTCAGACGAAGACCCATCTCATTTCACAAAAGTTAGCCGACATTCGCCACCGCTACGAAATGCTCTTGGAGAATCAGTATCGCATGGTTGCCGAGCACATCTCTCCTGGCTCGTATGGGTTAGATCCTGTGTGCACTCCCGTTGTCTCCTCGGCCCCCGCGCACGGGAGCGATCCAGACGCGGCCCGACTTCCTTAGCGTTACCAGCTAAATTCCGTGATACCAACTCGCGTTCCCATGCGAGTGCTCTTTCTCAAATTGGATCTATAGAAAAAACGGGTATTGATTCAACTAATGCCAAAAGATCAATCGGCGCAGGCTGCAAATTCGCAACCTCTCCTCGTTAGTTATGTCACGCCTTTCTACAATAACGAGGAGTATCTGGGGGAATGCATCGAGAGTGTTTTACGCCAGACCTACGGTAATTGGGAGTATATCCTCCTGAATAATTGCAGTACGGACAACTCCGTCCAGATCGCGGAGCATTACTCGAGAGAGCATCCGGATAGAATCCGCCTGGAACACAACTCAGAGTTTCTTTCGCAAGTACAAAACTTCAATCGCGTTTTCCGGTTCATCTCGCCGGAAAGCAGATACTGCAAATTCGTCCAAGCGGACGATTGGCTCTTCTCCGACTGTGTCAGCAGAATGATTGAAGTCGCTGAAGCGCATCCCTCGGTTGGCATCGTCGGTGCCTATCAACTGGAAGGTAATGAGATAAGTCTGGACGGCTTGCCGTATCCGAGTCCGGTACTCCCGGGACGCGAGGTCTGTCGCCTTTATTTTCTTCAAGGCACCTACCTGTTCGGAACTCCTACATCGCTGCTCCTGCGGTCGGAGCTGGTTCGCTCACGAGACCCTTTTTATGAAGAGCGATACGCTCCATTCGAGGATGGGCATGCGTGCTTTGACCTGATGAGGAACTGGAACTACGCTTTCGTTCATCAGGTACTCACCTATTCGCGCCGTCAGAATGATTCCATCCTTGAGCGCTTGCGCCCGTTTAGCTTCGACTTGCTGCTGCGCTTCTCTATGCTTGTGGCGCATGGAAGGGATTTCCTGAGTGAACAAGAATTCGACCGCTGCTTGAGTGTCGCAAAGCGGCGGTACTTTCGATATCTTGCCCGAAGTGCCTGCGCGCTGCATGGAAACAACAAGGAATTTTGGGAGTTTCATCGAGCTGGATTGGCGAGCGTAAACTACTCGCTTGGCTGGCGCCTTTTGGCAAAGTGGGTTCCTCGTGCTTTGATTGAAAAGAGTTGGGACATTTTCTGGGCGAACTGGGATAAGGATCCAGACTCACGTTAGCTTTGCCGCTTTGACGGGCACTCCGACAACCTTTGATTGGAAGGGGACGAAGCATGCAGCAGAAAGTTTCAGCGTCCAGTTTGCTACAGTCTCGGCCGTATCCAGCGCGACTTTCGCTGGTCATTCCTTTATACAACGAGGAAGCAGTTGTCCCGTTTTTGCGCGAGGCGATTAGTCGTTTCTTGGTCGAGCTCCAAGGGGAAGCCGAGGTCATTTTCGTCAATGACGGTAGCACCGATGCGACCTTAGGCCTGCTCGTAGAATGGGCGCAAAAGGACGCTCGCGTGAAAGTTTTGAATTTGTCCCGCAACTTTGGTCATCAATTTGCCCTAACTGCGGGATTGGACTACTCAACCGGGGATGCCATAGTGACCGTCGACGGAGACTTGCAACACCCTTTGGAGGTCGTTCACCGAATGATTGACGGTTATTGCCGGGGGTATGATGTTGTGTTTGGCCAGCGCCAAGTAAGTCTCGGAGAGACCTGGATCAAGAGATTTACGGCATGGTTCTTCTACCGATTCATGCGCACCTTTATCCACAGAGAACTGCCTGCAGACGCCGGCGATTTCCGACTCCTCTCGCGGTCGTGTCTGAATTGTTTGCAACTGATGCGAGAGACGCATCGTTTTCTCCGGGGTATGGTGACCTGGGTCGGTTTCCCGCAAATAGGGATTCCGTACGAACAACCAGCAAGGATCGCTGGAAAAACCAAGTATCCCCTCTCAAAGATGCTCGCTTTTGCTTGGACCGCAGCGACTTCCTTCTCCCCCCTCCCCCTTAGGATTGGTACTTGGCTGGGTGTGATCGTCACGCTGGCGGGACTGGGGGTGGCGATTCATGCCGTCCTCGCGAAGATTTTTGGCTGGTTTGTAGTTCCGGGCTGGTCGTCACTAACGGTGCTCGTTAGTGTCCTGGGTGGGGCGACACTAATGAGTATCGGGGTGGTCGGGGAATATGTCGGAAAGTTGTACGAGCAAACCAAGAACCGGCCACTTTATATCGTCGCGCAGACGGTCAATGTCGGTACGGAACAGAAAACCGAAGCCGAAACGCGCTCCCATGCCGGCTATAACTCTCCACCGGCGACCTGAACTAGATCTATCGAATGAAGGCCCCTTCGGGCGAAGAGTATTGCTCAAACTCGACTGAGTCTTAGCGACGTCTCAGTACCAAATGAGAAAATAAAAGACTTCCTGCGATGATTCATCATTTATTCCATCTGGCCTCTTCCATTCTCTCCTCGCATTTTCTTCTGGTTTGGCTATTTTTCCTCGTTGTGGTGGTTTCCGGCGGGCTGTTGCTGAGCACAGTTCGGGACCCAATCGCTTTCTCATCCTTGCGCCAACTTGCTTCGGGCAACGCGGCGAGGGTTCAACCTCAATTCAGCGCCGGGGATGGAGTCTCACTCATCTTGTTTTGTCTGTTTGCAATGTTTTATATGACCGTAATTTTGTACAAAGAGGATTTTTGCTACTACGACGACGATCTCCTGACCGATTTTTCTGTGCAAGGAAAGAATTTTGGGCCTCCGATTTGGAATGGCGACAGGTTTTTCCCTCTGTCAGATCAGGAATTCAATCTACTCCGGTTTGTAACCAGATCTCCTTTTGGCTACCACTCGCTCGTCGTGGTGCAGTTGGTCATTCTAATAGTCCTTATCTTTCTCGTCTTGAAAGACCTTAAGGTTCGCTATCGCTGTCTCGTAACCGCCGCCGCTATGCTCGCTCCAAGTTTTTTGATTCCGTTCATGGGATTCGTTTATCCCGAACGAAACGTCCTGTTCGGGCTGGCGATCCTTCTGTTGTGTCTTCAAGGCTATTCGAAGACCCAGTCTCGTCTGTATTTTGTCGGCTGTCTCGCAGCAACACATTTTATTCTTTACTACAAAGAGACCGCCGTCCTCTATGTGGTCGCCTTTGCAGTAGGCCTGGCCATATTACAAACCTATCGAGCGAGCGGCGCCGGAGTGCGCTCCTGGTGCGCCATAGCTGCAGAAAATGCTCTCTCGATAGGATTTCTTGGTGTTGCAGCTATCTACACCGTTTTGTTCCTTGTCGTGATGCTCCCCCACAGGAATTTCTCTTACATCGCCGCCACGCAGCATCCTCTAAGTTCCGTGCTCGCCGCTTATCTGCAGTTCGATTGCCTACCGTTTCTCCTCCTTGGCGTATTCCTGCTGCGATTGGGACGAAGTCTTTTCTCGCAGATGGAACTTGATCCGCTGTGGGACTCGCTTGCAGTCGGAGCGATTGCATATTTCATCGGCATTCTCGCTTTAAGGATAAATAGTGGCTACTACATGGCGCCTGTCGACTTTACTGCGATATTTTATCTAGCGAACATGGCACGACTTTGGTTGAGGAAACCGGCGCGGGTCCGCGTATTTTCGATTGCTGGGATCGTGATCGCCTTTATGTTCCAGGCGGCAGTCTATTCTTCAGTCCGCGCAATTGAACGGAAGGGAACGATCGCCGCCAAGGCTGGGTTGGCCGAATTTCTAGAGAACTACCTGCCGAGAGTTCAAAACGATTCTGTCGAGCTATTCTTCCCTTACTCGAATGGTTACCACCTGATGGGCCTTTCCTCTTATTTGAACTACAAGGGGTTCCGCTTGGACGGGCAAGGTGACTCCGGGTCGAAAACTGGGCCAAAGATCATCTTCAAAGGGCGTGAAAGTTTTGTCGACAACAAGTGCATCGGATACAGAGACTACTCCTGCATTCGCGCGGAGGGGCCGAGCCCGGGAGCCCTCGTGGTTGTCCTGCCAGATGACTCGGTCTCGATTAATGAATTGCAGGACATTACGAAAGACTTCCCGCAATTATTCTACATGGATTGCCCGGTCTGTACTGCCCATCCCCGGTTGTTTAATCTGCTCCATGCGATTTCGGCGGAGTACTCACTGAGCCCCTTGCCAGGTCACTGGCTGCAGCTTCATGTCTTCCAGAGACCGATCTGATCGTTTCTCGTCCGAAGAGCGCGCTCGGCTTGCGGGAGGTTTTCGACAATACTTATCTGCGATGGAACCCCCAGGATGAATAACGGCATCATGAATGAATCGACGTCTGCGGCTCGATCGTTTATCGATACGGGCGTATCTTCCGTGGCTAGCGACGATGTACTATCCGTCCGCACGTCCAAGATGGCGGCCAATTCCGCGGTGGTCGGGATGATTGTTGTCTGACTCGGCAACGCTGTCCAAAGGAAAGCAGAATCTGATAGCTGCTCTCATTGCAATTGAACGCAAATCTGTGAGTAATTATCCACCTCTCCCACGATCCGGATGTTCTTCCTGTAAATTCTTCGCCAATCCATGAATGCCTTGAATTCGTTCTCGCGATCGAAGAATTCATCGAAGATCAGGATGGTCCCTTTGGTCAGGAAGGGCATCTCCAGGCGGTTAGCGAATAATCTGCATGGCTCAGAGTTTCTGAAATGCTGCAGGTCGATCTCATCCAGAACCGACCGAATAGCTTTTTGTAATTTTCCGCCGTGGAGCTCGCACAGTCCACAGTCATTGATCAGAAATTTCGCAATTCGTTTTCTGGAACCCACTTTACCACCCGTCAAAATACTCAGTTTTTGAGTATCTCCCAAACTCCCGTGACCTTGCAAATTAACGCTGGTGGCAAGATTGACTTCTGGCGGGCCAACAGTGGCAGAAGCTGATCGAGACGATCCGCTCGGACAAGCCGAATGTCGCCAAGCAGTATTCGTCGATAGCGCGATTCAGGAGACGGCGTTTATTCTGGAGAGGATTGACAAGAAGTGGCCGCAGACCTGAGGAATGGCTCCCCACTTATGGATAGGGAGAGAACCGCCGCCATGCCCGACAAGAACATCAATAAATGGAACGCCAAACATCGGAAAGACATAGTAGCGAAGCGTTTCGGACGCATCAACGATTATCTCAAGACCGTTGCTTTGCTTGTTGCCGGGTTAGTTGCAACACCACTTTTTAACCAGTGGCTTACGCCGTTGCTGCCTCGCCCTCAGGCGGATGCTTCCTAAAAGAAATGAGAGCCACAGCGGGGGGCGCCGCCGAGTGCAAGGTGCACGCAATCACTTTAAGCACGGCCGAGAATCTTGATTCTGCCTATCTCAAGATTGCGTTTCCGCAAAACATCAAATCAGCTAGAGTCGGTTTTCCTGCGGCAGCCACCATAGGCGTAGGGAATGCCGTGAAAATACAGACAGGGCTAATTGGGCGAAGCGCCCGCGGCGAGGGCGAATTAATCAAGGGCGGTGTGAATGTCTCACTCACTTTGCCATGCAACTTTTCTAGCCTCGCGACGCGTGATATCCGTTCTTTAAAGTCATTCACCAACTGCCACGGATTTCGCATTACGCCCGGCCATTGCACTTTGCCCTTTGCTTCGGATTGTCCGTGCTGATACCGCTTGGGCTCTATCATCTAATTGAAAATCCCGGAATCCGCCTTGGACAAAAGCTCGCGCGCTGGATGACGGGCTCGAGGGAGCAGGGAGGGGATGGGAGATCAGACATTGCAGAGGTAGAATCCGAACTTCATGCAGAACCTCAACGGTAAGCTGAGCCTGAATGACTGCCCTGCCCAAACCCCAGTGGAGCTGGTGTCCCAATTTGTCAGCATACATAATCCCATCCGCCCGATGCCGGATTAGACAGGACCGAATGAACCGTTCTTACAATGCGGGATGCGTTTCCTGCGTTTCTAGTTTTGGGTTGCCGGTTTCTGCGCGCAGGCGAACAAGAACGAAGAAGTCTATGGAAGGCCGTCATGTCTAGGGTTGGTCGACTGCTCGTCAATGCCGACGATTTCGGCTTGCATGCTGACATCGACCGCGGCATCTTAGAGTGCGTTGAGCGCGGCCGCGTCCAGAGTGTTTCCTTCGCAGCCACGGGTCGATCGGTTGATTGGAATAAACTGCGAGAACTGCTTCGACAGGGGGTCTACATAGGTTTGCACGTTGTGCTTGTCGGCGAGCCATGGGCCAGCGATGGTCGTCTGCTCCATGGCTGGAAGGACTTGGCCAAGCAACTCCTACTTCCTGGCCACACAATGAAAGACGCTGTTGACAGGGAAGTACGCCGCCAATTCCAACTGTGTTCCGAAAACGGCATCGACCCAGCTTGTCTGGCTCATGTCGACAGTCATCAACATGTCCATACCTTCAAAGACATCTGGGAGTCGTGCATCCGTCGGATGCAAGAATACGGCATTCGGCGCATCCGTGTTCCTTGGTGCCCCTCAATACATCTGATTAAGAAAAACTTTGCCGGGCTCACCCTACAGATTCTTGCGCGTCATCGAGCCGCTGATGTCCCCGGGTTCCTGCCCTGTCTCGGTTTGGCCCGGGCCGGTCGCAATTCGACGGCCAGTTTTTGCAATGAACTGGTTTACGCCGCTCGTTCCAGTAGTCCCGACATCGAACTGGTGGCCCATCCCGGCATAACCACTCCCGATCTCGAGTCGTGTTATCCCGACTGGCACTTCGACTGGAGTTGCGAACGGAACGCGCTCCTCTCGGCGCAATTTGTGGAAGCTGTTAACGCTAACGGTTATGCTTTTTTCGCGCCTGCTGGAGGAAGTCATGCGCAGGAGCACCTAGAAGAGAAGGGTAGCTGAATGACAAATAGGAGCATCACATGAAGCCGTGCCGCAACAATGCGCAAAATCATTTTAATCCATTTTTCTTGATGGTTTCTATGTGCCCGTTTCTTTCTGTCGCGACTAGTTCTACTCGTCGGCAGAATCTATCGCGAGAGGACTCGTGGTGAGTTCTGGAGTCTTCAGCCAAATGTTCCAGCTTCGTTCACATCTTCTTCGATTCTTCTCTGTTATCGCAATTCTATTGCTTGGACTTGTAGTAGCGTTGAACTCTTTCGACCCTATTCGTTGGCGCTTCACGCTGGTTCGGATGAAAGCTCTGGGTCGCCTGCAAGATGTTGGATGGAAAGATCTTTTTTGGATGAGTCGACCGGGCAGCCATTTCAATTTAAGAGACCTAAGCAAGATCCCGAGCCCTTACGCAACGATTAAAAGTCCATACGGCTCTCCATCAGATATTCAGGCGGGGAGTGTCCTTTTTCAGTCGCACTGCGGTATTTGCCATGGCGCCGAGGGTTTGGGCGGCCCTACCGGGCCGAACTTGCGCCATCGCCAAATGGTCCAGGGCAGCAGTGACTGGGCACTCTTCAGGACGATTACGTATGGCATCCGTGGTACCTCCATGGCTGGCATCGAACTGTCTCCCCGGGACAAGTGGCTGCTGGTCGCTTATGTCAAATCGCTAACCCATCGCCAGGAGTCCACCACAAACTCCATGCACTCCCCAGCTATCCCCAATCTTGATCCCATTCGCTACGACGAAATCCTTGATCCACGCCACTCATCGGAGGGCTGGCTAACCTATTCTGGCTCGTATGATTCACAGCGCCACAGCTCCCTCGATAAAATCACGGGGAAGAATGTCCGAGGCTTACGGCTTTTGTGGATGAAACAGTACAACACCTCGGAACCGTCCATCGAAACGAGCCCATTGGTTTCCGGTGGATATATGTTTGTGACCGTGCCGCCTAATCGTGTCGAGGCGCTTAATGCGAGTACGGGTGATTTGATCTGGTCCTATGATCGGGAACTGCCCGACAATCTGTCGCTTTGCTGTGGGTATGTAAACCGCGGCCTCGCAGTGCTCGGGAATACACTTTTCCTTGGCACGCTCGATGCGCATCTTGTGGCACTGGACAGCAGAACGGGACAGCAGATCTGGGACGAAGAAATCGCTGATCACGCAGCTGGCTATAGCATTACGGGTGCACCTCTGGCATTCAAGAATCTCGTCGTCACCGGGGTTGCGGGCGGAGAGTTCGGTATTCGTGGTTTTGTCGAAGCGCGCGATGCTACGAGTGGCAGGGAAGTTTGGAGATTCAACACCATACCTCAGTCCGGGCAGTCGGGCGCGGATACTTGGAATCGGCTGGCGTTGAATACTGGCGGAGGGCCGACCTGGTTGACCGGCTCATTCGATGCAACCAATAATCTGCTCTACTGGCCAACAGGCAATCCCAGTCCAAATTTTGAAGGCGAAGCGCGCGCCGGTGACAATCTCTTTACCAACAGTGTTGTTGCCCTGGACGCCGATCACGGGACTCTGAAGTGGTCATTTCAGTTCACCCCGCATGATGTTTTCGATTGGGATGCAACTGAGATTCTCGTGTTGTTCGATCGAACAGTTGCGGGCACACAACAGCATCTTTTGGCACAGGCAAATCGAAACGGATTCTTCTACCTATTGGACCGCGACACAGGCGCCTTCCGTTTGGGAAAGTCTTTTGCCAAACAGACTTGGGCCGAGAATATCGATGGTTCTGGTCGTCCGATCGTAAATCCTGCAGCGCACCCGACCGAAAAGGGGACATCGCTGTATCCCGGTGTGGGAGGTGCCACAAACTGGCAGTCCCCCTCTTACAGTCCATCAACAGGTCTTTTCTACGTTTCAGCATTGGATTGGGGTGGCATCTTTTACGCGGGCCACGCCGAATATCATAAGGGCCAAACTTTCACCGGTGGTTCCTTCGAGTTCGATGAACCCGCTTTGTCGGAAGCTGCGGTTCGCGCTCTCGACCCGATGACTGGAGAAGTAAAATGGGAGTTTCGAAATCCTGCAACAAACGTTGGCGGCTTGCTTAGTACGGAAGGTGGACTGGTTTTTGGAAGTCAGGACCGGAACTTCTTCGCTTTGGACGCCAAGACGGGGCATGAGTTGTGGCAAGTAAGCACCGGTGGGCGTATTGTGGCCGCCCCTATCACCTTTTCGATTAAGGGAAGACAATTCGTCACCATTGCAGCCGGTCACGATATCCTGACCTTCGGAGTCGAATAGTTGGCTTCATCCGTGGCAAGAATCAGACCACTTGTGGGATTGATGTTCTTGGTTGGACTAAGCGTATGGCTGTTCATTCGGTACAGGGGCCAGCCCGCTAACATCAATTGGACAGAACTTCATCAGGAGATAGACGGCTTTGGAGCATCGTCTGCTTCAGATATGCCAGAGCTGAATGCCATAACTGACGTTCGCGCCGACATGTTTTTTGATCCGGTCAAGGGTATTGGGTTGTCACTATTACGAACACAAATCCAGCCGGACGGATCATCTCTCGAAATTGTCACCGCGCAAAAAGCCGCAGCACGAGGTGCAAAAGTATGGGCAGCTCCTTGGACTCCTCCGGCAAAGTACAAGACCAATGGCACCCTTGAGAATGGAGGTTTCTTGATTTCGTCCGACTATCCAGCTTGGGCGGACGCGCTCGCCGGATACATCAAGATGATGCAATCCAATGGGGTCCAGATTTACGCGCTCAGCGTGCAAAATGAGCCTGATATTTCCCAGCCCTATGTTTCCTGCCTATACTCCGCCCAGAATATCCACGATTTCGTGCCTCATCTCTACTCCGCATTGCAATCAACTGGGGTCGGTGACACAAAAATCATGATCGCAGAGCAGTACCACTGGGCGTTCGACCTTACCGAAGTAGCCATGGCTGACCCTTCCGTAGCCCAACACGTCGGCATAATTGCCGCCCACGGCTACGGAAATGAAAGGATTCTGGCACACAGCTCAGGGGACGCTCACTTATGGGAAACGGAGGATTCAGGGGCTCCCACGGACGGCAAATTCGATGGAAGCATTCAGGATGGCTTGAAATGGGCCTCCAAAATCCATGAGTTTCTGACTGTGGCCAATGTGAACGCTTGGCACTGGTGGACTTTGATGACGGATGAAGATGACAACGGGGGCTTGACGGATATCCATGGCAGCCCAGCAAAGCGCATGTTCATTCTGGGACACTGGAGCAAGTTCGTACGCCCCGGCTGGCAGAGGATTGGCGTAACTGTTTCAGGTTCAGTACAGATTAGCGCTTTCAAGGATCCAAAGAATCGATCATTCGCGATCGTCGCGTTAAATACCGGCCGTTATTCAAAGGCACAGACGTTCTCACTACAAGGCTTTTCTACCGACTCGATTATTCCTTGGGTAACGTCAGCCAGTTCGTCGCTTGCACCTCAGGTTCCTGTAGTTGTAAGTGGAAGCACATTCACCTATCGATTGTCCGCCTTCAGCGTCACCACGTTCACAGGGACTGCCCGCCCCGCTAGCGTCAGACAAGTTCTTCAGATTCCCAACTGAACAGCCTTTCTGTTCCATGCGATATTGAGTCAATTGCGTCGAAACGGCCTTTCCAGTCCTTCGGTATTTGAGGTCAATGCCATGCTCTCCGATAAATTTCTCCGCTATTTCTTTCGACGACAGTATCGGCCACAACTCGATAGATTCCTGGCGCCGGACTATGCTGTTGTTCTTGACTACCCCGTAAAAATCTCTCCGAGATACGGGTACGGCAAACCTCCTCACCCAGAGGTCTTGCGAATCCTAGAAGAGGGAAGGGCGGAGTATGCTCAGCGACTTCTGGGATTTTGTAAACTGAAGGACTGGCTAAGCAAAATTCCCGACGAACCGTCAGCGGCGCCGACCGAACCATGTTGGGGCCCTCAAAGGTTTTTCAGCAGCCTCGACGCCGTCGCTCTTTGTGGCATGCTCGTCGAATTTAGACCCAAGAATCTGATCGAGGTCGGATCCGGCTACTCTACAAAATTTGCCCGCTGCGCCATCCAGCAGAATGAACTGTCGACTCGCATAACGTCGATTGATCCCTTTCCCCGTGCGGAAATTGACGCGGTTTGCGATCGCGTGATACGGCAGCCGTTGGAAGACGTCAATCTCAGTATCTTTGAGGAACTACAGGCCGGAGACTTTCTGTTTATCGACAGTTCCCACCGGACGTTTACGAATTCAGACGTCACAATCGTCTTCATGGAGTTATTGCCGCGGCTTCGAGAAGGTGTACTGGTACACATTCACGATATATTCTGGCCGTACGACTATCCCCCAGAATGGAATGACCGCTATTATTCGGAACAATATCTGTTGGCTGCTTATCTACTTGGGGCTGGAGTTTCACGAGTAAAGATACTCTTGCCGAATGCTTTCATCGTTCATGATCAGGAGTTAACCGATATTTGCCAGCCACTGCTTGAAATTGCTGGTGTTGGCAGGTCACGTGACGACGCCTCTTCGCCCTATGGCCTCGGCGGCGGCTCGTTCTGGTTGCAGAACAGCGGCAGGAAAAACCGTTAGCGGGAGTCTCACTCCACAAGTTATTGTTGATTCTACGACCAAAGCTCTGGTGATGAAATCTCGATGCTTGATTCCTGAATCAGCGAGAACCGCGAGGGCGGGGCTAGTTTGGCAGCTGAGTAGCCCACTGTTTCGGACCTCATGAACCGTCAGCCGGCAAGGGCGGCTATCATTTCTATACCTTCGAGAACGCTTCAGACGATTGACCCGCTAAAGGATTCCCGCTGGGAATCTTTTTTAGATCGTCATCCTCGTTCGTCGGTTTTTCACACGAAATCATGGCTGCAAGCTTTGCAACGGACGTATGGGTATGAACCGATCGCGTTCACAACGTCTCCCCTGGGCGCCGAATTGGACAATGCGGTCGTCTTCTGTGTGGTAAAAAGTTGGCTGGTGAACCCCCGCCTAGTCTCCCTGCCGTTCTCGGATCATGCCGATCCTCTGGTCGACGACCCCGCAGACCTCTCCAACTTGCTTCTCTGTTTAAAAAAGGGTCGAGCGGATCATAAATGGGCCAGCATCGAACTCCGGCCGATGAATGCCGGGATGCTATTCACAGACTGGGCTGATTATAGAGACGAACAAAACTATGCCCTTCACCTTTTGGATTTGAGTCCGAATCTGGATGTACTATTTCACGCTCTGCAAAAAGACTCGATTCAGCGAAAGGTAATCCGCGCAAAACGAGAGGGAGTTACGTGCGAGGAGGGAAGGTCTGAAGCACATGTGCGCGAATTCTACCGGCTGACAATTTTGACGCGCCGCCGGCAGGGGCTTCCGCCACCCCCTTTGCGTTGGTATCGCAACATCATGGATTGTTTGGGAGAGAATTCCGCAATCCGGCTGGCGTGTAAGAATGACCAGCCAATCGCCGCTATTTTGACGCTCAGCTACAAACAGACGTTAACTTACAAGTATGGCTGCAGCGACGCCAGATATCACAGGCTCGGCGGGATGCCATTCTTGCTTTGGAAAGCAATCGAGCAAGCCAAACTGGCGGGAGACACGCAATTTGATCTAGGAAGATCGGATCTGAGCAATCCGGGACTCATCACGTTCAAATCTCGTTTTGGAACGGTGCAGTCTAAACTTACCTATAAGGTATTTCCGGGACATCGAGACGATCGTGGAGTGTATAGCCGGAGGTTGAAGGCAGCTAAGCGTGTTTTCGCCATTCTCCCCGACAGAATGTTGGTTCTCGCAGGTAGGCTTCTTTATCCCCATATCGGTTGACTCTCCCGAAAGCGACCCATGGTCGAGGAGACCTTGGAACACGGCCCGCACGCAAACTGCAGGCCGCGGCATGCGGTCAACGCCAACCTACTTTTGGGGCGGCGCAAGAGTCCAGACGTGCCTGTCCCTTTTGATCCGTAGCACGCGGCAGGCTCATCACACATCTTCAAACGCGCTCATAGGCGTCCGGTCCGCCAATGTTGGCGGGTTGTGGTTCACTGTCATGAAAACATATTCTACAAAACCATTACCTAGGCCCAGATCGATTGAATTGTTCTTCAGACTGCAATTTCGTCCCCACCGCTTCGAGCACTAAATCCTCCCCTCACTTCCCGCCGACTGTTTCCTCCATCAACACAAAGAACTGGCAGTCCCAATATTGATTCCGCGCTCAAACCGCCGTTCGGGCTTGCATGGGCCGCAACGCGAAGGTGATGTATGCCTGTCGCACATCAAACCCGAGAATCGCAGCTGCCCATTTTCCCAGCGGGGTTGGGGAAGCAGCCAACTGCTGCGCGCGGCTGGTCTCCAGTTCATCCAACCGCAACTCCAACTGCTCGATCTGCCGGTCCAACTTCTCCGACTTGCACCCGAACTTCACGCGCCGCAGCTTGGCGATCAGCAGTTTCAGTCGGTCGATCTCTTCGTCTCGCGAGGCCAGTTGCTCTTCTTTGGAAACAAGTTGTTCGTGCTGCGCGACGATCAACGCTTTCAAAGCTTCGGGGTTT
>Ga0210394_10000391_pt1 | contig 96030 bp, 73 predicted proteins | sample IncBWC12MmetaG_FD_160121 | JGI IMG/M metagenome (GOLD analysis project Ga0210394, IMG submission 160121) | Forest soil microbial communities from Barre Woods Harvard Forest LTER site, Petersham, Massachusetts, United States - Inc-BW-C-12-M | ecosystem: Environmental > Terrestrial > Soil >...
TTTTTCTTAGACGGGTCACAGGGACACCTCCTTGTGACCCAAACTTATCTCAACCGCTAGGCAACCACCGCTCCCCTACCTCACGCGAAGCGTCCGCCGCCGGGCGGCTTGGTTCAAACGGGGTTCTAGGAAGATGAGTGGGCCCTCCCCGAACTACACTAACTCCTGATCAACGCGGTGGTCTCAATGGGTCGACGCAACACTTTCTTGAAGTTTACTCGCAGGAGTCTGAAAACCTAAAGTCTCTCGTGGGCGTTGATTTAAGAGCAGCGCTACTTTGTTCAGATCCGACTGGGAATAGTCGGTCAGGTCTGTTTTCTTCGGGAAGTATTGTCGTAAGAGTCCGTTTGTGTTTTCGTTCGAGCCGCGTTGCCAGGGACTCTGCGGATCGCAGAAGTAGACTTTCACATCCGTGGCCACCGTAAAGTCCTTGTGTTTGGCCATCTCCAGTCCGCGGTCCCACGTCAGCGAGCGCCGCAGGGTAGCGGGAAGTTTACGAACGTGTTTACTCAATGCCCCCACAACCTCCGTCGTATCTCTGCTGGGTACCTTGATCAGCATGACAAAGCGCGACTGGCGTTCCACCAAGGTCGCGATGTGACTGTTTCCTGAGCCGCGCAGGAGATCGCCCTCCCAGTGACCGGGAATGGCGCGGTCCTCCACTTCAGCAGGCCTTTCGCGGATCGAGATGGCCTCAGGGATTTGACCGCGCCCGTCTTTAAAGATACGAGAGTGCTGCGACCGGCGTATGCGACGCTTGGACCGCAGGTGCTCCAACAGCTCCTTTTTCAGCGCTCCACGGGCTTGAATGAACAGACTTCGGTAAATGGTTTCGTGGGACACACGCATGCTCTTATCATCGGGGTACTGGGTTTTCAACCAGCCGGAAATCTGCTTCGGCGACCAGTCCAGAATCAGTTTACTCGCAACGATGTTCCGCAACTTCAGGTTGATGGAAAGAAGGCAGCGCTTGGGCCGTAAGGCGGACTGCCAGGCTTCGTCGTCCGCTCGACTGGCTCGATACGCGGGAGGGCCACCATGCCGTGCAACTTCCCGGCTCACGGTCGATACCGGTCGCTGTAAACATCTGGCAATCTCACGGAGCGACGAACCGGAAGCCAGCCCGCGAGAGATTTCCTCGCGCTCACGCAGCGTGAGCGCGAGGAGCGCACGCCGCCGTACTGCCGGAACAATCCCACCGCGCCACGAATGGAGTTATGGTCCTTGCCAAAGGCGCGCCCGATCTCATGCAACGTCTGCCCCGCTTTCCAACGACGCCACACGTCGATCTTCTGCTCCGCCGAAAGCCCAAACTGTTTCCCTCGCTTCATAAACACCACCTTTGAAAACAGCTTTATATCAGATGGTGTTGCATCGACCGTTTGAGCCGGCAGCTATAGTCGGGCATGTTCGGCAACCATCCTTTGATACGCCCTTTTAGCTGACAATTGAAATCAAGATTACCCAAATGTCTGGTTTGCCCGTATGGTGATCTCAGGATTCACGCTACATGACTTGGCTCGAATATCATGAATTGACGAAGCACAGTGCAGAGTCGCTGCGACGAACTCAGCACTATCTCGATTGGGCCAATATGCCCAATCCGTTTCGGCATTATGAAGGCGTTCCGGTCGTGGATTTGCCGGCCGACCCCCCGGCTCCACACCTTTCGGCTCTCGAAGTACTCGAGGGCAAAACAGGAAATACTCTGGCGGGGGACGGTGCGGAATTCCTTTCGCAGTTGATGTTCTATTCAGCCTCGATTAGCGCGTCCAAGCGAGTCCCCTCCACTGGAGCTATCTACTCTCTGCGCGTAAATCCTTCTTCCGGTAATCTCCATCCGACCGAATTTCACTTCTGCACGCGAGGTCTGGTCGATTGGTCCGATGGCCTCTATCATTACCGTCCCTCATCCCACACGGCAGAACAACGTGCCATCGGAGATTTTGGCACGAAACTTATCAACAACTCTGCCCCACTCATTTTCGTTCTGACCAGTATTGCTTGGCGCGAAGCCTGGAAATACAGGGACCGGGCCTATCGGTATTGCTTACACGACATCGGACATGCCTGGCAGGCTCTTACGCTTGCGGCTCGATCTCTCGGAAGCGAGAGCTTTGCTATTGGACATTTTTTGGATGACAGAGTGGCGGAATCGTGTCTCCTCAGTGCGGATGAGTGGCCCATGTTAATCGTCGGGCTTCACGGCCCATCCATTCCGGTGAACAAGCTGAATGCAGACAAGACGGTTGTGTTTGGTGGCCAGCCCAACCGACTGTCGGAGGAGCACGAAACTTACCCTCTGATCGAACGCATTCACTCTGCCACGAAGCTCAGCACAGAATCCACCATCCCCTCTCTTGGCGTACCGAAGGTATCCGGGCGCGGGGGAGTCAGCCTGCCGCCTCCTGTCTCCACAAACCAGGGTTTCGGTGCCGTCGTTCGTACACGGCGTTCTGCTCTTGACTTCAAGGGTGGGCGCGAGTCGATCTCCTTCCCGCAACTTGCGACTCTCCTCTCCGCCACAAGGGAGCGTCTGTTCGCCGATTTCGCTACACATCGTTACGTCCATCTTTATCTTTATGTCCATCGCGTCGAATGCTTGGAGCCGGGTGTTTATCGCTTCTGGCCGGAGCATGCAGAGTTGGAAAGAATCAAACCAGGGGACCAACGCCTGGTGGCGGCAGCCCTCAGTTTGGGACAAGACCTGGCGGGAAATGCCTGCGTGGCATTTTCCATGATCGGCGATTTTGAGAATGCTGCCAGCAGGTACGGAGATCGCGGCTATCGCTACGTGCATTTCGAGGCGGGAGCAATTGGCCAACGAATGTATCTCGCTGCCGAGGCTCTTGGACTGGGGGCAACAGGCATCGGAGCATTTTTTGATGAAGAAGTGAACCGATATCTGGGCCTCTCATCTGAGCTAGGGCAAGTCGTCTACCATTTCGCAATCGGTTACCCGGTTGCTGACCCGCGCCTGGAGGCATGAGAACGTATGGTCGGTATCCTGGTACACGGGAACAACCACTTCATACTGTCCGGACCGTCACCTGACGAGGCAGCCGCGCTGGCACTGGTGCGGCACTGGTCCATCGTCCAAATTGGCGAGGCGAAGTCTTCGTCTTTCGGGCAGTGGCAGATTAGGTCGAAAGAGTTTCGAGAGAACCTGGAATGGGCAGTCATTGTCCCGGGCGATCGTGAGACCTCTCCAGGAGTGGCGCAATTACTTGGAGAACTTTCAGCTCGCGGGGTAACCATCCGGAGATTGTCTAACGGCTGCTGGTAGCATTGAGCAGCGTCCCTCAATCGACAGCGCGTATAGACTCTTACCATACCCGATTGTGCGAGGAGATGGAACAACGGCAGCATCCTCTCGAAAGATCTGACTGCCTAGTGCGGCACTAGGCGCCCTTTTCTTGGTCGTATCAGATGAGCAGACCGGAGCCGCACTGTGCACAACGTCAGTTATCCGGGTCGTGGGGTGCTTGCCCACGACCCGGGCGACAAGCTCCTGAACCCGCGATTCGCAAGCGTCCTCGAAATATAGAGCAGCAAATTTAGGTCATCCTCACACAGCCTCCGCAATTCTTGCCGAAGTTCCGCCAGAAACCCTTGCCGCCTCACGCGCTTAGAGCGGCCCTCTTCCGCGCTAGACGCTAGCTTAAACACGCATTCAATTGTAACTATACCACTAGGTGTGGTATAGTTAGCATCGGAGAACGAGATGACAGAACTCTTCACACTCGACGAAGCCGCCGCGATTGCGGAGATTGAACCTGACACCGTTCGAACCGCGCTAGAAAAGAGAGCTGTAACCCCTTCTCGCAAGATCAAAGCGGGCAAAGCCGTGCGGTACCGTTTCTCCGAGGGCGATGTACTCTTTCTTCTCGTCCTCGCGGAATTCCCCTTCCCCCTTTCCAAGGAAGACAAAGACTCCCTAGCTCAGGTACTCGCCCATGGAAGCAATACTGCAAGGCATTGGGTTTCTGACGGGCCTGACGTCGTGTTTCGCTCGGGTGACATGAAGATATTAATTGAGTGCAAGCATTACCGCGAAACCGTCGAGAGAAACGTGACTGCGTATCGCTGGGGTAAGGAGCGAATCACTTCGTCTCCGGACGTTCTCGGCGGGGAACCTGTTTTCCGAGGCACGCGAATCCCTTTGGAACACGTCGTAGCACTCTTCCGCAAGCACGTTGCCGACGAAGAGATCGCCGAGGACTTCCCTGCTCTCGATGAGAGAGACTTGGCCTATGCGCGGCTCGCGGCACGACTTGGACAGCCACCAGGACGGCCAAAGAAGCGCTTGCGAATCGAAAGGGAGCCCGGTGCCCGCCGTTGATTCGCATCTTGCTGGACGAACATGTTTCGCCGTCTTTGGTCGGCAAACTCGGTGATAAGGGTATCTTTGCTGTGGCCGCAACACATGTCGGCTTGTCTGGGGAACCGGACGCGAGAATCTGGAACTACGCTTTCGAAAATGACTTTGTCGTCGTTACATGCAACGCGCGCGATTTTATCCGGCTTCTCAACGTCGAGGTGCACCCGGGTCTGATTGTCCTCCGCGAGGGCGGCCTGACCCGCGACGAACAATGGGACCGTATCCAACCCGTAATCGCGTAGATCTTGGAATCTAGCGATGCGAATTTCTTGGTGAACAAACTGGTCGAAATCTCGGGTGTGGGCGAGTGGGAAATTCGCGAGATTCCAAAACCGTGACCATGCAAAGAACTGCGGTGCACCATAAGCAACGATTTCTGGTCACTCAACGATTGGCCGAATCATGTGCTACTAAAGTTGGGGGCTGTTCCCCAGCATGGGAGACCGTTATGGCAAGCAACTGGTGGAAGATGCTGGCTACCGGCAAGACCAAGTAAAAAGAGCTGGACTCGGTCTCGAGCTTCCAGAATCGTTATTTGGGCTACGTGGGCTACAAGTTTTGGAGGCAACTGCACAGCGTAACGAATAACCCAATCAAAATAAGGGAGAAAGTGGTCGGGGCGAAAGGATTTGAACCTTCGACCTCCTGGTCCCGAACCAAGTATCTAAATCCCATAAACGCTTTATTTGGCGTCGCTTACGGGACCAGAAACGTTGTTTCCCCTCTCTTAGTTGTCCGTAAGTTGTCCGCAGCGCAACGACTTGAAGCATAAGCATTCGGTTAACAGCACATTCTATGAGACTCCCAGCGCCTCAGCCGTGACAGCGTGGCACGAAAAGACCTCGGATGATTTTGTGTTCGCCGCGAAGGTTCCGCAGTTATGTGGCGAAAAGAATTATGTGGCAACACGATCAGAAAGGCAGTGTTTTCGAACTGTTTTGGACTTCGCGGGCCACATAATCTAACGAGACTCCATGGCTTAAACATTCACCCTGGAAAGGGTTCACCCCAAGAGGTCTTCTGCTACGATTGTGTGAATGGCATCCTGATGACCAATACTGTTTCTGCGCGGGCGCCGCAATGAATCCTGTGAACAAAGAGAGATGGCTCTTACGAATCGCATTCGCTGCATTTTTTGTGGGTGTTGGAGTGGTTCTATCGTTGGGCGTGCTCGTCACTTGGGTGGAAACCTATCCAGATGCAGTGGATCCCAAGAACATCTACTATGTGCTGTGGAAGCACGGACTAAATAACAACATGAATATCGACTCCGCTTTGGTGGCGATGTCTCACGACGTGTGGCCTGTCAGGCAAGTACAAGGCCTGTCTAGAGAACAACTCAAAAACCGTTTTGGCTATACACGGACGCTGGATGAGGCGACGCCCTATCTTCGCGGCTGCTACTCAACTCCGGGAGACGCTGGACAAGTGGAGACGCGAGGCAAGAGGGAGGACGTGGCGTTCCTGCGAGACAGCCCTTGGATGGTTGTCATAGAAAACGAAAAGGCTGTTGACCTCATCCTTTGCAAGGGCTACTGACACTAGGTGTCTGGTACCCAAGGCCCGGAAAAAAGCGCGACCACTCCGTACTCGTTAGTCCTTACAAGCTGCGAAGGAACTGCATCAAATTCACCAGTCTGTCGCTCGATGTGCGTTGCATGTGTCAGATATATATGCTATTATTTCTGACAGATAGGAAAGGCTTTATGACCATAAATATTACCAAGGCCGTACGGAAGAGAATACGCGCTAGGAAGCCCGGCTGGGTTTTTACGCCCAGGGAGTTTGTTCGCCTTGGCACTCGTGCCGCCATTGACCAAGCTCTTTCACGGCTGCAACGCCGCGGCGAGATTCGCCGTTTGGCGCGGGGCGTCTATGAACTCCCGCGCATTCACCCGCGGATTGGTACCCTTGCGCCCTCGCCGGAATCCGTCGCCCAGGCAGTTGCGGCACGAACGCACAGTCACATTCTCGTGTCCGGGGCAAAAGCCTTGAATCTCCTTGGACTTTCGACACAAGTGCCCGTACAGAATCTGTATCTGACCGAAGGGCCTTCGCGCACGGTGAAAATCGGGAATCAAACCGTCACTCTCAAGCATGTCGCTCCCTCTAAGATGCTGGGAGCCGGCACGGAAGCGGGGATTGTTTTGCAGGCCGTCCGGTCTTACGGACAGAAACGAGTCCACGAAATTCCCGTGCGGGCGCTCGCTGAAAAACTTCCTCGGACCGTGAAGTCCGCAGTCCGGCGGCTCACCGCCGCGGCTCCTGCCTGGGCTCACCCCGCGCTTCAGCAAATTACGGCATAACCCGAAGATGGATAACTTCGCAAGACTCGTGGCGGCTGAGCGGCGACCTTTTTTCGAGGAAACCGCCAGCCGCCGTAGTTCCACTGCTAACGCGATGGAAAAGGATTTCTGGGTCTGTTGGACACTCCAACATCTCCTCCTCCTGAAAGACATTCCTGAACTTCGCTTCAAGGGAGGAACGTCCCTTTCCAAAGTGTTTCGCCTCATCGACCGATTTTCCGAAGACGTCGATATATCCATTGACCGAGCGGCTCTGGGTTTCTCCGGAGAACGCGACTTGGCCAGTCCGGAGCTTTCCACAACGAAACGGAAAGCGCTCGACCAAGCACTGCGGGAAGCAATCACGAAAGAAGTGCAGTCGAATATCCTTCCGAAACTGCACGCCAGATTCGAAAGAGTTCTAGGAAAGCAACCGTGGACGCTCGCGCCGTCTGAGGAAGCAAACGAAGAGATGACTCTCAACTTCCACTACCCGCCGGCGTTCGACTACCAGGATTACTTACGGCCCCAGATCAAAATCGAATTCGGCCGTGGCGATCAGCAGCCGAGCGAGAAAGCTGTGGTCACGTCCTTCGTTGCGGAAGAATTTCCCAAGGAATTCACGGATAAACCTGCGGCAGTAATCGTGCTCGATTGCCAGCGGACCTTTTGGGAAAAGGTGACTCTTCTGCACGCTGAAAATCACCGCCCTGATCCCTCGAAGCTGAAACCGCGCATGTCTCGGCATTGGTCCGACATTGCGATGATGGGTGTTTCCGACCGATTTGTGAACGAGAAGCTTTCCCTCGATTTGCTGCGAAACGTCATCCATTTCAAACAGATCTACTTCGCCGCGAATTGGGCCAAGTACGAAAATGCCGTGCCCGGAACCATCCGCATTGTTCCGAACGAACAGCTGCGGAAAGTTCTGCGCGATGACTATGTGCAGATGAAGGAAATGCTTCCCGCCGATGCCCTTACCTTCGATCAGATCCTCGAGAACCTCGATACCCTCGAAAAACGGCTGAACTCTCTGACCGCTACAACAAGATGAAAGAAGATGTCGCGTTCCGTTTGAAACAAGCAGAAACGGTGGGCTTGGGTTTGAACTTCCACCCAAGATCGCCGATGTTGTCCGTATCGTCCGTAGAAATGAACTACAATTAGCAGTTAAGAACGCGACGTAACACATTGATTTGAGAGGGGAAAGAAGTGGTCGGGGCGATTGGATTTGAACTATTAACCGCCTGATTTCGGACCAAGCGCTCATTGACTATTCGTATGCGCGTAAGTTGTTGATTGTAAAAGAATGGTCGGGGCGAAAGGATTTGAACCTTCGACCTCCTGGTCCCGAATAAGCAGTAGAAACACTATCTTATTGGCCCGTTTGGCTTTGTTCTGCGTCGAACATGCTGATATGGACCCGTATTCGGCAGCAATCGGACTCAAATCGGACCCATATTGTGGGGTCGCAAAATCGGCCGTTTGATCGCTTCGTTCCTCGGATAAGATCTTCCGCGGGGCTTATAGTAATGAGCAGCCGCATGCCTGATCAGGACAGTATTCAAGAGCGCCTGAAAACAGTGCAAGAGGAATGCCAACGGCTTCGTGAAGAGAACGCGCATCTCCGTGCGATGCTTGGGATTAATCAATCGCCCCCCAACGAACCCGTTCCACAAGCCGTCCTCGTCCCAAAGCTTTCGTCCACTACAAAAGGTGGAGTTTCCACACCAGAGGAGAAAATCTCGCTCTTTCGAAATCTGTTTCGTGGGCGCGAAGATGTTTTCGCCACTCGCTGGGAAGGCAAGTGTGGCAAATCTGGCTATTCACCTGCCAGCGTCATGGACTGGCGTGCCATCCATGTCGCGAAACCAGAAGAACGAAAGAAGGTTGCCCGCAAAACCAGGATGCTCCAGCCACTGACGGATGACGCGATTCGTAATCATCTAACTGGCAAGCAGACCGTCGGCATTTATCCACTTCTGCCTGACGACACTTGCTGGTTTCTTGCCGTGGATTTCGACAAGAAGTCCTGGGTAATTGATGCGGCAGCGTTTGCCGCAACATGCAGGCGATTTCAGGTTCCCTTGGCTGTCGAGCGATCGCGATCAGGAAATGGCGCTCATGTATGGATCTTCTTTGACCGTCCGGTGTCCGCTGCCGATGCGAGAAGGCTGGGATGTGCCTTGTTGACACGCACTATGGAAAATAGGCATGAAATCGGCCTTGATTCTTACGACCGTCTTTTCCCCAATCAGGACACCACGCCCAAAGGCGGTTTCGGAAATCTAATTGCGTTGCCATTGCAAAAGCGTCCCAGAGAACTAGGCAACAGCGTGTTCTTGGATGAACTGTTTCAGCCGCACCCTGATCAGTGGAGCTTTTTGAAGTCCGTTCAGAGAATGCCAATGGATCAGCTCGCTCGAATAACTTACGCGATAGCCCCCGAGGGAAATCCCATTGGAGTGCACCTCCAATTGCCCGACGAAGACGAGGGCGAAGCCCCATGGCTCTGGCGCCCTTCCCGGAAGCGCAAGGAAAGAGAAATCACCGGTCCGATGCCGCCGAATGTTCATGTGGTGGCAAGCAATCTTATCTATATCGAGAAAGAGGGCTTGCCGTCCGGGATGGTAGATCGCCTGGTTCGCATCGCTGCTTTTCAAAATCCCGAATTTTACAAAGCTCAATCGATGCGGCTCTCGACCTACGGTAAGCCGCGGGTCGTATCCTGCGGTGAAGTCTTCCCCGAGCACATTGGCCTTCCAAGGGGGTGCATGGAAGAGGTAGTCCGTGTTTTCAAGTCACATCACATTAATGTGGAAGTTCATGATGAACGAACCGCAGGGCAGCAAATCGATGTTGCTTTCCAAGGTGAATTGCGGCCTGAACAACGGGACGCCATTGAGCAAGTGCTTGCTCATGACCAAGGCATACTCAGTGCGCCAACGGCGTTCGGAAAAACAGTGGTGGGGGCTTTCCTTATCGCCAAACGAGCGGTTAACACCCTGATCCTCGTGCATCGGCGTCAATTGATGGACCAATGGCGCGAGCGATTAGCTGCGTTTCTAGCTTTGCCGATTGGGCACGTTGGACAGCACGGGGGAGGGAAAACCAAGAGAACCGGTCTGATTGATGTTGCTGTAATCCAGAGCTTGCAGCGTAAAGGGGCAGTCGAAGATTTCGTCGCGGACTACGGACACGTGATTGTGGATGAATGTCATCATCTGTCAGCAGTGACCTTTGAACGAATCCTTCGCGAAGTCAAAGCAAAATACGTTCTGGGATTGACGGCGACACCGACTCGAAAAGATGGGCATCAACCCATCATCTACATGCAATGCGGCCCAATTCGTTTTCATCTCAGCGCGAAGAAGGCTGCCGAGTCTTCACCACTCCAACATAAGGTTTTCCCAAGGATTACCGATTTCGGATGGAGTCGGCCTGAAAATGAGACGGCGATTCAAGATATTTATGCTGCTCTCATCGTTAGCCAGGAGAGGAACGACCTGATCGTCCGAGACCTTCAGCAGGCTTTGTCCAGCGGGCGCTCGCCACTTGTTCTGACAAGTCGGACGGGACATCTCGATTATTTGGCTGGGCGCTTGGGTGCCGTTTGTCCGCACATTTTTGTTTTGAAGGGTGGGATTGGCACGAAGCAAAGGAAGAAACTGGCTGAATCTCTAGCAGCCGTTCCTTGCGATGAACCGCGCGTGATCCTTGCGACCGGAAGTTACCTCGGCGAGGGATTTGACGACCCACGTCTTGATACGCTTCTTCTTGCAATGCCGATTTCATGGAAAGGTACTTTGCAGCAGTACGTGGGCCGCTTGCATCGCCTCCACGACAACAAGAGCGAAGTCCACGTCTACGACTATGCGGATGTGATGGTACCTATGCTGGCTCGCATGTACAAGAAGCGTCTTGCAGGGTACTCTGCGCTCGGCTATACGGTTGCCGAGGTTGTGCGGATCTGATGCCTTGCCAGGAGGGTTTAGACCCGCGACATTCTGTTCACAAGGTGTGACGGAGTTCCTCAGGTTGCCGTAATCTTTTTACTGCCCCGTTACTATCACACTCTTTATCCGACGATGGTAGACTTCGCAGCGGAGATCAACGGGGATGGCCGGGCAGATTATCGGCGTCAATAAGTCTTCGCTTTGGCTAGCATGGAAAGAGATTCGTTCGCAGCTCCGCAATGCCAGCGTCCGCGACGTAATTGATTTCCTGGATTACGACATCGAACCAAATGTTTGGATTGAGCGTCTGTTGCGCCACATATCATCTGGGGGTTTCGAGCCAAACCCTCCGTTTCGATTTCCACTCGCGAAGTCACCCAGCTTCAAACGGATTCTCACGTTCCCTGCCATCCCAGACCTCGTTCTGTATCGGGCAATCGCCGACTACATTCATCGCCGAGCAAAGAAGTACCAGCAACCACATGTCTACTACCGACGCGCCGATTTTCACAAAGCCACGACAGCCGCACAGCAAGCCGCCGAGGAAGAGATGCAACAACTCGCCACTGATTACAGGTTTACTTCGACGCACAGTTTCCTGAATTGGTTGAACTACTCCCAATACCGCAAACATTTGGTCATCAAAAAGATTTTCCCGTTCATCGTCGTCAGTGACATCACAAACTTTTTCAACAGCGTCCTCCATTCAGAGGTATCAAATGCATTCCGGAGCTTCCCAATTCCCAGCCGCCTCATTGGCCTACTCTTTTTCTTGTTGGAACGGCTTGCGATCCGGGCCGATTATTCAGACTCACCGGGAATTGGATTGCCTGTGGATGAATTCGAATGTTCGCGAACCATAGCGAACCTGGTGCTCTTCTCTCACGACCGAAGAATCGTCGGGATCGTAGGAAAGGACGCATACGTGCGGTGGATGGATGATCATGTGATAGGTGTGAAGTCACGCGCCGATGGTTTGCGGCTTCTTGGAGCGTTGGAGGAGTCCCTCTCAAATTTGTATCTCACTCCGAATGCAAAGAAATCAATCGTCCTTTCCCTTCCTGAAGCCAAGTTGTACTTTCACTTGGATACAAACGCCGCCCTCGACCTCCTTGAAGCCAAAGTCGTTAAGAAGTCTCTCCGGCGGCAATCATTGGTGCGCGAGCTAAATCGGGTTTGGCGGATTGCCTGGCGACACGAAGGCAAAGGTCAATGGGGGCAGATTCAAAAGCGCATGTACAGATTGGCCGGACTCACCAAGGCAACGTTCCTACGTACTCGCGCCGAAAAGGATCTTCTCGAAAACCCTTCCCTTGCCGAGAGAATAAGCGACTATATCCGTTGCTCAGGCTCAGTGATCGAGTATTTAGACTTTGTAAGGGTGATTTTGGCGCACAAAGAGCAGATACATGACGACGTTGCGCTTGTTTTCTTCGAAAGTCTTCTGAGACTCGAAGCTAGAGGCCCGTCCGCAATACTGATCGCGCGGACGGCGGAGAAGTTGTTGAAGGGCTTACGCAGCAGACAACGAGCAACCCTGTTCGCTGCACCAGCGAGCCTATTGGTCCTCAGGTTCGGCGACCGTCGCCATCTTTCGATCTTGCGTCGCTGCTTTCAAGATGCCGGTAAAGGGATTCCATCTCAGGCAATCAGAGCCACTGCGATTGTGTATGCAAGTTACGGGAGGGAAGAATTCCATCGCGTCCGCAGAACGGCAGCTGTGCTCTTAACGAATCCTCTTGCATTGCTCGTCAGGTTGGTGCTCAGAATCTCTAAATTTACCGAAGTGCCTGACAGATACAAAGCAAGGTTGATTGTCCGGCGTGATTCCGTCAGTGGGCGGGAATATTTGGACATGAGAGTGTTGCTGGCTGCACGCTTGTTGACTCTCAACAAGAGAAAGAGCGTCCGAACGTGGCTTAAGAGCTGGAAAGACAGCATGAGGAAACGCAACGTATCGGCTTTCGACAAGAATCTACTTGCTCGCCTCCTCGCTTGATTCCTTAGGACGAGAGATCTCTGCTGGCATCGACGAGAACGCGCCACTGTTGCGGAGATCGTGGACTTAGAGAAATGGTGCTGAGACAATGGTCAGCTATCGAACTCTATGCTCTTCACAATTACGAATACACATAGCCCGGCCACGGACTTGGGCTACTTACTCCACAAGAGCCCGTTCCGCATCCATTCGTTTGAACAGGTCTTCGGGAAAGCGCACGTCTTCTACCCGGAGACCACACCCGAACGCTGCACTGCCGCGCTGCTACTGGAGATTGATCCGATCGGTCTAGTACGCAACCGGCGCGGGCCAAGCGGTGAAGCGCACGCTCTGGAACAGTACGTTAATGACCGGCCCTACGCGGCTTCGTCTTTCCTAAGCGTTGCTATTGCCCGCACCTTCGGTACTGCAATGACCGGCAAGAGTAAGGAGCGTCAGGAACTAGCGGATACGCCGCTGCCACTGGAAGTGCGGATCACGGTGTTGCCTTGTCGCGGCGGAGAAAATCTCTTGCGCCGCTTGTTCGAGCCGTTGAGTTACGAGGTCACGGCCGTTCGACACCCACTCGATGAGAAATTCCCAGAGTGGGGAGAGAGCGCGTATTTCACGGTTACACTGAAGAACACAATTCGATTGAGTGATTTGCTGACGCATCTCTATGTCCTGATTCCAGTCCTGGACGACGATAAGCACTACTGGGTTGGTGACGCGGAAGTCGAAAAGCTTCTGCGTCATGGAGAGGGCTGGCTTCGCGAGCATCCCGAACGTGAGCTGATTACCAACCGCTATTTGAAGCACCAGAAGCGATTGGCTCGTGAGGCGCTGAGCCGCCTCATCGGAGAGGAAGAGCCCGCCGCGGACGAACTAGCAGAAACTCACACGCGCGAAGAGGAGGCCATAGAGAAGCCGATTAGCCTGGCCGAACAGCGCATTGGAGCCGTCATTGCAGCCCTCCGCAGCAGCGGTGCGAAGCGTGTACTCGACCTTGGCTGTGGTGAGGGTCGTCTTCTGCGCGAGCTCTTGAAAGACAGGGCCTTTGTGGAAATCGTTGGCATGGATGTGTCGCATCGAGCCCTTGAGATTGCCTCGCAGAAACTGCGTCTAGAGGACTTGCCTACGATGCAGAAGGATCGCATTCGTCTGATTCACGGATCACTGACTTATCGCGACAAACGCCTCAGCGGTTATGACGCTGCAACCGTGGTGGAAGTCATCGAGCACCAAGATCCGCCGCGTCTTGCGGCTTTTGAGCGAGTCCTCTTTGAATTCGCACGCCCGCAAACTGCGGTGGTGACAACACCGAATGCCGAGTACAACGTCAAATTCGAGACGCTGCCCGCCGGCAAGATGCGACACAAAGATCATCGCTTCGAGTGGACACGCGCCGAATTTCAATCCTGGGCTGATGCCATAGCGGTGCGATTCGCCTATTCCGTCCGGTTCTTGCCAATTGGACCAGAAGACCCAATTGTTGGCAGCCCCACACAGATGGGAATTTTCACTCGTGGCTGAACGAAGCAGACTGAGGCGTGAACGAATCGTGCCTTTGGGGACTCAGATTGTGACGCGCGCAGACACACATACGCCCGAAGGCGGTTTGCTTCAGATGGCCGGGGCGGTTGCAGTGGTTCTGCAAGTGCCGTCGGACATCCGCGGAGAATATCGAGTGCGGTTTCCCGATGGTGCGGAAACATCCCTAAAGCGTAGCGAATTCCAAGTGCGAAAGGACTTAGCCAAGACCATCGGGACCGGCCTGGGAATTTCCCAGGCCGACCTGTATGAATTTGTGATTTACCGCTGCATTGTGGGATCGCGAGCCTATGGGCTGGACGAGGACAGCTCGGACGTTGATCGACGCGGAATTTATTTGCCGCCAGCGGATCTCGAATGGTCGTTGCTCGGAGTGCCGGAACAACTCGAACGTCAGGAGACGCAGGAGTGCTATTGGGAACTGGAGAAATTTCTGCGCCTCGCCCTTCGAGCGAATCCTAACGTCCTGGAGTGTCTGTACACACCGTTAATTGAAGAGGTTTCACCGCTGGCCGAGGAGCTTCTTGCCATGCGCGCCTGCTTCCTCACCAAACAGGTCTATCAGACCTACAACGGATACGTTATGTCCCAATTCAAGAAGTTAGGCCAGGACCTACGCAACAAGGGCGCGATTCGCTGGAAGCACGCGATGCACCTTGTGCGCCTCTTGGTTTCGGGAATCACGGTCTTAACGGAGGGGGCAGTTCCGGTACGAGTTGGCCAGCACCGAGATCGCCTACTGGCGATTCGACGTGGCGAACTATCATGGCAAGAAGTCAATGCGTGGCGAAAAGACCTTCACCGCGAATTCGATGCCGCATGGGCAAAAACCAAGCTCCCCGAGCATCCCGAATACGACCGAGTAAATACATTCCTCGTGAAAGCGAGACGCAGCAAGGTCTAAGGTGAAAGACGCATCGCGAATGGAACTGAATTCCAAATTACTCGCAGCTGTGAAGCGACAGGAATATCCCATGGTCTTTGTGACAGTTAGTGGTGCACACCTGTACGGCTTCCCATCGCCGGATTCTGATTATGATCTTCGTGGTGTGCATGTGTTGCCGATACGAGATGTCGTAGGATTGGACATTGGCACTGAAACAATTGAGGTTTCTGAAGATCGAGACGGCGTCCAGCTTGATCTGGTAACCCACGACATTAATAAATTCTTCAGATTGCTCCTAAAGAAGAATGGCTATGTCCTTGAGCAGTTGTATTCGCCGCTCATTGTCCATACGACGCCGGAGCACGCAGAGCTGAAAGAGATCGCCCAAGGATGTATCACTCGCCACCACAGCCATCACTATCTCGGTTTTGCAGAGACTGAGTGGAAACTTCTCAACAAAGAGAATCCAAAGAAGATAAAACCGCTCCTTTACCTTTATCGGGTTCTTTTGACCGGGATACACTTGATGCGCACGGGGAAAGTGGAAGCCAACTTGGAGTATCTCAATCGAGTCTTCAAATTGCCCTACATACCTGAGCTAATTTCTCGTAAGTTGGCGGGAGCCGAGAAGAGCATTCTCGAAGATGCGGATATGGCTTTCCACGACAAAGAATACGTGCGGTTGCGAGCCGAGCTGGAGAAGGCGAGTGAAGACTCTAAATTGCCCGACCATCCCTCCAGCAAAGAGGCATTGAACGACCTGCTAGTCCGCGTAAGGCTGCGTCCAGTCTCGTCCTAATTTGCATGAAGCTGACGATTCCAGAACTCGCACTCGTTGCTCTTGTCGGCCCTTCGGGGTCGGGCAAGTCGAGTTTTGCTCGAAAGCATTTTCGACCGACTGAGGTGCTTTCTTCAGACTTCTGCCGTGGTCTCGTATCCGACGAGGAGAACAGTCAAGCGGCCACGAATGACGCCTTTGAGGTTCTGTATTTCATCGCTTCCAAACGGCTGACGACTGGCAAGCTAGTAGTGATCGATGCCACGAATGTGCAAGTCGAAGCCCGCAAGCCAATCATTGCTCTAGCTCGGCAGTTTCACTGCATTCCGGTCGCTATCGTTTTTGATCTCCCGGAGAAACTTTGCCACGAGCGAAACCGTAACCGCCCGGACCGAGATTTCGGTCCACATGTTATACGCCAACAGTCTCAGCAATTACGGCGATCACTGCGCAACCTCCAACGAGAAGGTTTTCGCAGGGTTCATATTTTGCATTCACCCGAGGAGGTTGACGCGGCAGAAATCGTGCGCGAGCCGCTGTGGAACAACCTGAAGCACGAACACGGCCCGTTTGACATTATCGGCGATGTGCATGGATGCTTCGATGAGCTCGTCGAACTGCTAACGCAGCTTGGGTACTCCGTCAAGAAGCAATCCAACACTACTGGTCCTCTGGACTACTCCGTGAAACTCCCGGAGGGCCGCAAGGTTGTCTTTCTTGGCGACCTTGTGGATCGTGGCCCGAAGATTCCAGAGGTGCTCCGCCTTGCGATGAGCATGGTCAAAGCCGGAACAGCCCTTTGCGTTCCCGGCAACCACGATATCAGGCTAATGCGTAAGCTCCGAGGCAAAGACGTACAGATCACGCACGGGCTCGCTGATTCTCTGCAACAACTGGACAAGGAATCGCCGGAATTCCGCGCTCAGGTCTCGGATTTCCTCGATGAGCTGGTCAGCCATTATGTCTTGGATGAGGGAAAACTCGTCGTTGCTCACGCCGGCATGAAGGAAGAGATGCAAGGTCGTGGTTCAGGAAAGGTCCGAGATTTTGCGCTCTATGGCGAGACGACGGGCGAGACTGACGAATTTGGGCTGCCAGTTCGCTACAACTGGGCTGGAGAGTATCGTGGCGGGGCAATGGTGGTCTATGGCCACACTCCTGTGCCCCAGCCCGATTGGTTGAATCGCACGATTAACATCGACACGGGCTGTGTTTTCGGCGGCAACCTGACAGCAATTCGCTACCCCGAGAAAGAGCTCGTCTCCGTGGCCGCTCGTGAGACGTACGCACAACCGGTCAAACCGCTCGCTGCGGTTGCGGACTCAGAACCATCGCTAACCTCTCAGCAGGTTCACGACGATTTGCTCGATATCGACGATGTGATCGGCAAGCGAATTGTTACAACTCGCCTCCACCACAATGTCACCGTAAGGGAGGAGAACGCGCTGGCCGCTCTTGAAGTGATGAGCCGCTTTGCAGCGAATCCAAAGTGGCTGATCTACTTGCCGCCCACGATGTCGCCCACAGAGACAACCGAAAAACCCGGACTCCTGGAACATCCGGCGGAAGCCTTTGCCTACTTCCGTCGCGAAGGCGTCGCTCGCGTGGTGTGCGAGGAAAAGCACATGGGTTCCCGCGCCGTTGTGATCATGTGCCGAAATGAGGATGCCGCTCGACGACGTTTCGGTATCGTCGAGGAAGGTCTTGGGATTTGCTACACGCGAACAGGAAGACGATTCTTCGATGACCCAAAGATCGAAAAGCAATTTCTCGAAAAGGTGCGTGGAGCGGTAGATGCCGCAGGATTCTGGCAGAAGTTTGAGACGGACTGGATTTGTCTTGACGCCGAATTGATGCCCTGGTCCGCGAAGGCTCAGGAACTATTGCGGCAGCAATACGCCGCTGTGGGCGCGGCTGCGAAAGCGTCTCTTACGGAAACAGTCGCGTCTCTTGAGCATCTTGCATCAAAGAATGGCGATGCTCTGCCTCTCATCGAGAAATATAAGCAACGGCTCGAAGCCGCGAAGCTTTATATCGATTCGTATCGGCGCTACTGCTGGCCTGTTCAGTCAGTGAGCGACTTGAAACTCGCACCGTTTCACCTATTGGCTACAGAGGGACAGGTTCATGTTCAGCGTGATCACGTGTGGCACATGGAAAAGCTGGCAGAGGTTTGCAAAGCAAGCGATGGTCTCTTGCTCGCAACGTCTTACCGACAGGTTGATGTGACCGACACAGCGAGCGTCGAAGAAGCCACTCAGTGGTGGGAAGAGCTGACCGGACGCGGTGGCGAGGGCATGGTCGTAAAGCCGCTGGACTTCATTGTGCGCGGACGACGCGGGCTGACGCAGCCCGCGGTCAAATGCCGCGGCCCTGAATACCTGAGAATTATCTATGGGCCTGAATACTTGCTGCCCGAGAACTTGGAGCGTCTGCGCAGTCGGTCAGTTTCCACCAAGCGTTCCTTGGCACTTCGTGAATTCGCCCTTGGCATCGAAGCACTGGAGCGATTCGTCCGGCAGGAACCGCTGCGTCGCGTGCATGAATGCGCCTTCGGTGTCCTTGCCCTCGAAAGCGAGCCGGTCGATCCTCGCTTGTAGCTTCCCTTCGTTCCTAAGTCCTTATAATTGTTGCTTTTAGTGCATACCTGTTTTTAACTGGATAACGAAAGGAAAAGGCTATATAGTTTCGTTAGCTAATTTCTAACGAAACGATGGCTTTGTGATGGCGACACCAACCAAACCGAACAGCCGCCTCGGGACTTATGTCGTCAAGACCTTCAAGGACGAGTCCTTCAGGGCATATGTGCCACCCCCATTGCCGCCAGACCCGCCGCTTGCCCTCCAACCGCTCTTGCCATTGCTTGAGCAGGCAAACCAGGCACTCGGACGTCTCGACGGGCTCGCGTCCATTCTGCCCGATCCCTCGCTCTTCATTTACCTCTACGTTCGGAAGGAAGCGGTGCTCTCTTCGCAGATCGAGGGCACACAGTCCTCGTTTTCTGACCTGATGCTATTCGAAAGCGCCGAAGCCCCCAGTGTCCCCCTGGAAGACGTTCAGGAAGTATCAAATTACGTGGCAGCGATGAATCACGGACTTCGCCGGCTCCGGGGGGATTTTCCCCTCTCTCTGAGGTTGATACGAGAAATTCACAAGATTCTCTTGTCCAAGGGACGCGGAAGTCAGAAGCGTCCGGGTGAATTCCGTGAAAGCCAAAACTGGATCGGAGGCACACGTCCCGGCAATGCAGCATTTGTCCCACCACCACCTGAGAAAATGATGGAATGCATGGGAGCGCTCGAAAAGTTCCTGCATCGTGAGCACGAAGAACTGCCGATTCTGGTCAAAGCCGCACTCGTACATGTGCAATTCGAAACCATCCATCCGTTTCTAGACGGAAATGGGAGATTGGGCCGACTGCTGATTACATTCTTGCTGTGCGTCGCTGGCGCGATCCGTGAGCCCATTCTCTACCTCAGCCTCTATTTCAAGACGAATAGGCAGAAATACTATGAACTGCTTGACCGCGTCCGCAGCCACGGAGATTGGGAGACTTGGCTCGAATTTTTTCTAACAGGTGTGAAAGAAACCGCTCAGCAGGCAGCCGATACATCGAAGGAAATACTCACACTCATCGAAGAAGACCGCCGGAAGATCGAGGAGCTTGGCCGCCCCGCTGCATCCGTTTTGCGCGTTCACCAGCACCTTCAGCGCAAGCCGATCATCACGATCCCGGCAACGGCAGAGCAACTCTCTCTCTCTGCGCCCACCGTGGCGAAGGCTTTACAGCACATGGTGAAGCTCAACATGGTCCGCGAGACCACAGGCAAACAGCGTCATCGCCTCTTCACGTATCACAACTATCTGAAGATTCTCAACAGTGGCACGGAGCTATCCAGAGCAAGTCGCTAAACACCATTCGCCAAGCTCACGGGCAAGCCGCAACACGCCCAACAGACCCTGTCGTATACCAACAGCCGCTACTGTGACTAGCTATGACAACCTACTGTGAAAGCGCGCCTGCTTTGTCACAGGATCGCACGTAGGCCTTCGAGTGGAGCATTCCCGAAGCGGGCAGCTGTCCAGAGAACTTGGAATTGGTGGTCACCGAGCCTTTGCAGAACTGGAGCTAAGAGCTGTAGAACCTGATTCTCGTCTCCCAGGTTCCAGGTCTTCGGCCCCAGTCCAAGCGATGCTACGCTGATTTCATCGCACAGGATTGGATACCGGTGGTGCTGCCCACTCTGAAGTACGCGACGCAGAAACACTATCGATATATTCTCGATGGACACCTCGTACCCGTATTCGGCAAGACTAGCCTTTCCGACATCAAGCGCGAATGGATTCAAACTTTCCTTGCGACGAAGTTCAGTGCAGGCCTAGCATGGAAGACTGTCAAACACATTCGCGGTGTTTTGGGACGGACATTGTCATCTGCCGAAGAATGGGGTTACATCACCCACAATCCTGCTCTAAAAACCAAACTTCCCCGGCGTCCAATAAAGCAGTGTTCCAAAGCGATCCTAACGCCAGACCAATTTCTGCAAGTGCGGGATCGACTAAAAGAACCTGCTCGCTCGATTGCGACGGTGTTGGTTCTCACGGGCCTCAGAATTGGAGAGATTCTCGCTCTGCGATGGAAGTATGTCGATCTATGCCGCCATACACTGCGAGTTGCGGAAACCGTGTATGACGGTCACTTCGATACGCCTAAGTCGCAAAGGAGCGCCCGAATCGTTCCGCTTGCCGAGGAGGCGTGCAGCACTTTGGGGAAATTACGATCATCCAGTACTCGACCTGACGACCTTGTCTTCAGTATGGATACTGGCCAGCCACTGGATCGGCATAACCTGTTGAGGCGACAGTTACGACCGACATGCGAGAAGCTGGGACTTCTAGGAATAACCTGGCACTCGCTCCGTCACTCCCACGCGACCCTGCTGGATGCGGCGGGAGCTCCTCTCGGAACTGTCCAGTCTCTTCTTGGTCACTCAACGTCGGAACTCACTCGAGAAGTGTACCTGCACGCTATACCGGAAGATCAGCGCCGGGCGGTAGCGAGCGTCGAGGCACTTCTATTTGGACCCAAACGGACTCAAATTGGCAGCGCTCCGCAGACTAGTGCGTAACTAAGTTGTTGATTCAACGGGATTGAAGTGGTCGGGGCGAATGGATTTGAACCATCGACCTCCTGGTCCCGAACCAGGCGCGCTAGCCAGGCTGCGCTACGCCCCGACAGTGATGAAGTACGCGGGCAAGAAACACCCGGCGGCACTCCAAGAATAGCACAGGATAGGGGGGCCGACCAGCGAACGGTTCCGGCCCGCAGCAGAGTTTCACGTCCGCAACACGCCAAAACACGGCGCCTAACAACAAAGCCGCCAGAGCGGCCATCCTCTCCGGCAGGCAAAAGCGAAACTGCGAACGCGATCTAGAACGAGTAGCGCAGGGCGAATTCCATGACGCGCGACCCGTTCAGAGTATGCGTGTAATTTCCGAAGCTGCCGGAAATATCAATTTCCGGCAGCGCGCTGAAAACGTCGAATCGCACGGAGTTTGTCAGATTGAATGCCTCCGCCGAGAAAGAGAGGCTCTGGCGCTCGGTCAGGTTCCAGGTCTTCCGAACCGCCGTGTCAACGGTGAAGTAACCGGGACCGCGCAAATTGTTTCGCTGGCCAACTTGGCCGGGGAACGGGTAATCCCATGTCTTTCCAATGAAAGTGCTGTTGTAGGTCGAGTCGCTGCAATTGGCAACCGACGCGGAGAGCGCCGCAAACATGTTGGGGTTTCCGGTGCAGCTACTATAAGCGCCCACCTTGGGCGACGGGCCAACCAGGTTTGCCAGACCGTTCAGATCCCAGTTGGTTGGAAACTGGAAGCCATTCTGCACCGCAAACGGCAACCCGGTCGTCCATTTCCAGAGGCCCGACCAGCTCCAACCACCCAGAACCGCATCCAAGCCGCGGTTCCAGCCGGAACCCCAGCGTTGCTTGCGCCCGAACGGCAGGTCATACACCCAGTTCGCATTGATCTGGTGGGTCATATCGAAGTCGGACACCGACCGGAACAATCCGGGGCTGAAAGGATTATAGAGCGCGGTGACACCATAGAAACTGCCCTGGAATGTCGAGACGCGCTCCGCCGCCGAGCCCAAGTCAATGGATTTGGAGAACGTATAGTTGAAGTCAAATGTCAATCCGCGCGTTGCACGCTTGCGCAACATCACCTCCATCGCGTTGTAATTTGCGCGGCCCGAGGTGGTCCACGCGTTCAGGGACGCATACTGCGCCTGATAGAACGTGTACGCCCCGTTTTTGGGGAAATAGTCAATGCATGCGGGGTGCCCGCTCGCCCCGCAGTTGGGATCCGTATTCAAGTTGGCATCTGGGATGCCTGTGGTATCCAGCACGGATAACGGAGTTGTCTCGTTCAAGGAGCCTTCGCAGAACAGATCATAAAGTGCGACCAGCGGATTGGTCGTGGATGCCGGCAAGGGTTGATTTGGGTTTCGGCAGCCGGATTGGCCGGCAGAAAGCCCGATACCAAGCTGATAAGCGCCGCCAGGTTGCAACGGTTGAATCATCATGTCTGTAAAGTATTGCTGGATATTCTCGGGCAGCGACGCTGGGTTAAACGTGTTCGTATACAAACCATTCGAACCATTCTGCCGGTAAATCTTTGCCAAAGCGGTGATCGCCTGGAAATAGGTGACTCCATTCTTCGGATCGGTGAGGTTTATGGGTTGCGCCAGATCCTTTTCCTGCAGCAGCCGCCGGCTGATGCGGCCCACGTACGCCACTTCCAAGGTAAAGCCGTCCCTCAATTCTCTGGTTACCGAAAAGTCCAACGCGTAGGAATAGGGTGTCTTCATCTTGTCGTCCAGGCTCCAATAAATTCCGAAGGCGTTTGGCGGCGTTTGCGGAAAGCCAAGCGTGGCCGGCGCCGGATAGACCATGGATTGCAGGTTAGAAAAATCGTGCAGACCGGTGTATCGCGGCCCAGTGTCAAGGTTCACAAAACCCGGAGGCTGCGTGGTGTTGCTGACGAATCCGTAAGAACCCTGCTGGTCGTAAGTGTCCACCACTCCCTGGCCAAAATGGTCGTAGTACATGCCCGCACCCCAACGAATGGAAGTCTTGCCGGGACCTCCAAAAAGACTCCCCAGCAGTCCTCCCTGCGAACCAGGAGACCATGCCATCGAAAGCCGTGGAGCAAGGTTCTTGTAGTCCCAGGCCCAGAATCCGGATTTGCCGTTCGCGGGGCCAGAGAGGACCATGTCGAAGTTGGGAGAATACGATATCCCCTGTGTTGCATCCTTCATTCTCGTATAGAAGAAATTATCCAAACTGATGCTGGGCGACACTTGGTTGCCGCCGCGTTCATACGGAGGCTGCAGCAAGGAATAGCGCAGGCCATAGGTGAAGGTCAGGTTGCTCTTAATGCGCCAGGAATCCTGCAGGTAGAACTCCGTCTCATTGTCACGGAAGTTTCGTGGCACGAACGCGCCGGGATTGCTGGGGCTTGTGATCAATTGCCCGGCTTTATTCTGTACGTAGACCGTGTCAATCTCGTTGACCACCCCAGCCAGAGCCATCATCGGAAAGTCATAGGAATTGCTAAAGCCGGAATCAACCGCGGGGAATTTAAACGCTGCAGGATCGAAAGATTGCCCGGTATTGGCAATCCCCGTGGGAATCAGAAACGCCGCGTTCGTAATCGCCCGAGTAAAGGAATTGGCGTCCGAGACACGCTCATTTGTGATCATACGGTAATTCCCGCCGAATTCGATCGTGTGGGTTCCCTTGGACCAGCTGAAATCGTCGGTAAAGTTATGGACCGGAACGATCTTGCTGGTCGTCCGATTGTCGGCAACCGGCGTGTCCAAGCCGCGCAACACCACAAAATTCTGAGCCGAGGCGCCATTTTCGCCGATGCCCTGGCGAATGAAGCCGTAATGGAAGTTATTGACCTTGGTCGGGCTCAGCACCCACGCGTATCCCGCGACAATCCCCTTGGAATTGTTGGTCTCCACGACCGAGGGCGGCTGCCCGGGAAATTGAGGCGCGCCGGAATTGGTGCCCAACTGGTCGCCGGTTACGGTCGTGGGGATCCCATGATCGTTTTGCAAGCCCAGGCGCGCGAAGACGCGCTGGCTGCCGCTGCTGGTCAGATTGTAATCAAACTTGGCGACATAGGTGTCGAGCTTGCTCGGTGTGGGCGCTGAGAACGTGTATCCACGGTAGTTAAAACCGTCGCCCACGTTGTCGGTGTTGGGCATCGGATACATATTCATCGTCTGCAGCACGAACGGATCAACTCCAGGATGCAGACCAGCCGAAGCGTTACAAGTCCCGGTGCGGGTGCCGGTGCCAGTGCTCGAGCAGTTCGGATCCATTGTCGCGATTTGCGTTGGGCCCAGTGCGTTGAAGCCGGGTGCAAAGGTAAAAGTATCGTTCTTAGTGGGCGTGGCGGAATTGGGTACCGTTACCGATCCCCCGGGACAAACCTGTTGCGGTGTCTGCAGAACATTCCCATTGTTGTCCAAGACTGCGGCGCAGGGATACTGGATCACCCCATCGCGCAGCGCCGCGCTCGGCACAACGCGCGATACCTGATAACTCTCTCGCGTCCTCTGCCCCTCGTAGGAAAAGAAGTAAAACAGCCGGTCCTTTTTGATCGGTCCGCCGAATGTCCCGCCAAACGTGTTGCGCAAAAGGCGCGGCGGAACATTCCCCTGACCGTTGGCAAGTTCCGAAAGTTTGTTGAAGTAGTCGTTGGCCACCATGTTCGTGGGGCGGTTGTATTCGTACGCTGTGCCATGAATTTTATTCGTTCCGCTCTTGGTTACCAGCGATACCTGCGCGCCGGATGAGCGTCCCGACTCGGCATCGGAGTTCGTGGTGGTCACGCGGAATTCCTCGATCGAATCCAGCGTGGTGCGGAGAGCCCCGACAAACGCGTTTCCTTGCACCTGATCATTGTTGTCAACTCCATCCAGCGTCAGGTTCGTCTGGTCGCTTCGCGCCCCGTTGACGGAGCCTCCCCGGCTGTCGCCGTTCGTATCCACTTTGCCGCGGTCTGCGACCGTCACAACGCCCGGCTGCAAGCTCAAAATGCCCGCGGGGTCGCGGCCCTCGAACGGCAGATTGCCAAGTTGTGTTTGATTAAACGCATTCCCGATCGTCGCGTCGGAGGTGTTGATGGTTTGCAGCGCCGCGGTCACTTCGACCGTGGTAGCGCCGGTCGCCAGCGCCATTTGAAAATCGCTTCGCGCGGGCGTGGCGACCAGCAGAATCAGGTTGTTCTGCCGGATCTTGCTGAAACCCGCGGCTGAAACTTCCAGCGTATACGTGCCCGGCCGCACTTCCAGAAACTGATATTGGCCGTCCCGATCCGTCCTGGTAGTGAGCGTCAAGCCCCGCTCTGCGCTCGTGAGCGTCACTTCCGCTCCAGGCACGCTCGATCCTTTGGGATCGGTAATCGCGCCGCGTAACGAAGACGTGGCAATCTGGCCGACAGCGATCCCGGTCCCGATAACAACCAGCAGAAACGCGCATACGATGCGGCGAGCGAATGTGGCGACCATGGATGACTCCTTGTAAGTGACTTCGAGCTCAGTCCAGAAAAAATGTCGGGGGAGAACGTCCGGCAGGTGAGGTGAATGCTCGAGCCAAGTCTGCAGGATGAATTTCCCACGACACGACCCCGGCAAGCACACCACTACATGCCTGCGTCGATGGCTGCTCGCATTCGCCAAAGAAATAACTTATGGAAGGAATGGACCCTCAACCGACCCTACAGCTTGTCCCAGCCTCCATAATTCCTCGGCACACTTTGGGAATGTGCCTGACCACTGCGTGTCGAAATATGCGCGTGTTTTATGACACTTGGGGCGTTCTGTCAAGCAGGTAAACCTTATACCCGTGGAAAGTTTTTGTTTTAGTGCTTCTCTTCAACGGATTTGGAAACGTTTCGGCGCGACATTCTCTGAACCAGGCAGTGAAAGTCAAATAAGTATTCTCAAATTCGGGCGCGAACTGCAGGATCGGTAGACCAGAAAACCGCCGGAGAGAAATTCCTCTCCGGCGGTTTTCTTCCAACTTGACGAAATGCTCAGAACGAATAACGCAAGGCAAACTCCATTACGCGCGGCTTGGTCAGCGTTCCCGAGTACAAGCCGATTGTGCTGGGGTTGGTCAGCGCGCTGTTGTTGATCAGCGTGCCGGCGTCAAATCGCACGGAGTTGGTCAGGTTGTACGCGTACGCGCTGAAGCGAAGCGCCTGCCGCTCGGTAAGACTGAAAGTCTTGTTGAGCCCCGCGTCAATGCCGAAGAATCCCTGGCCACGGAAAATATTGCGCTGCCCCGATTCTCCGGGATAAGGCAGCCGGAGCACGCTGTTCCAGTATTTTGATGGGTCAGCGCTGGCTCCTTCGATGTTGAACGCAAAGGGCTGGCCGTTAACGTAGGTAAGCCCTTCATGCACGGACCCTGTCAGCACGGTATCTCCGGAAAGTTGGAAGTTGGTGTTCCAGGTGCCTCCTGCCGGAATGCTGAAGGGAAACCCGCTGGTCCACCGGTAGATGCCGGCTAGTTGCCAGCCTCCCAGGAATGTGTTCGTGAAGCGGTTCCAGTCGTGACCAAATCTTTTGCCACGGCCGAAAGGCAAATCATAGACCCAGTTGGAATTAATCTGGTGACGAGTGTCGAAGTCAGAGACTCCCCGGAATTGTTTCGGACTCCAGGTATTGATGATCGCGCTAAGGCCTCCAAACGCCGGCACGCGCTCGGAATCGGAACCAATGTCGAGCGATTTGGAAAGCACATAGTTGAAGTCAAACTGCAATCCGCGCATGTTCCGGCTGCGCAGCATGAACTGCCCGGCGTTGTAGCTGCTGTTGCCCATGGACGACCACGCGTACAGCGCGGAAAACTCCTTGTTGTAAAACGCATACGGAGTGTCGACACCGTTGATGTTTGCGCAGGCGGGGAAGCAGAATGAATCGAATATGTTCACAAAATTGGAAGCGCCGAATGTTGACGCGCCCCAATTGCAGAAGAACAACTCATACATGGCTTGGGTAGCGGTTGGGTTGGGGACATTCAGCAGTCCGGGGGCGCCACCGTGGTTCAGTTTCAGATTTCCGTCGCCGCAGCTGGCGGTGCCGGGGCCGAAGTTCACCACTCCCGCTGCGTTTGGAAACAGATTTTGAAAATAGGGAATGTTGGGAACCTGGGAGACAGGCGTATTTGCTTGCGCCAGCTTGGCCAGTTGCGTTGCCGCCGCGAAATAATCCGTCCCCGATTTGGGATCGGTCAGGTCCAGCGGCATCGCCAAATCGCGTTGCTGAAGCAGACGGTGGGCCAATCGTCCCACATAGGCGGCTTCAAACGTTATTCCGCCGGGAAGTTCGCGCGTGACGGAAAAGTCAAACGTCTCTGAATACGGCGTCCTCAGCTTGGTGTCGAACCCGTACGTGATCTGCTGCAGGGGGTTCCCCGGCGTGCTGACCGGAGGGGTGTAAGGGAAAGGCCCGGAAGGCGCAGGTTGCAGCAGTACGCCATTCTCGCTCAAGGCCGGAATATTGTTCGGGCCGGAAAAGCGGGCGGCGCCATCGATCGTCTGTACCGATGCCGGGTTACTGATCACCGTGTCCAATCCAAACGAGCCGTTCAGGTCGAATGTGTCGACCAGCGCGGTCCCGAAGTGATCGTACACAATCCCGAACCCTCCTCGAATCGATGTCTTGCCCGAGGCGCCGAACAGGGATTGCCACAGTCCGCCGCTCGGGTTTGGAGCATAAGCAAACGAAAAACGCGGGCCCAGGTCCTTGTAGTCCCACGGCCAGTACGGGGCCTTGCCGTTTGCCTGGCCGCTTGGGCTGTACGTGATGAGCTCGTCGAAAGTTTGCCCCTGGGCCATGGCTTGGGCCCGGTTGGAAACAAACTGGGTCAGGTTCTGATTGGGAGATACCTGGTTTCCGCTCAGGTCATAGACCGGTTGCAAGAGTGTGTAGCGCAACCCAGCCGTAATGGTCAAAGTCGGCCGCGCGTGCCACACATCCTGGAAATAAAAATCCGATTCCCAGGAACGAAAGTCCTTCTGCACCAGCGCTCCCTCGGGAATCGGGACACCCGTCGCAGTTCGATTGTACTGGCCGTTCACCTGAGCGATGATGCCCGCGATGTTCGTGACCGCGAAGTCGTAGGGGTTGGCGTTGTTGAGATCAACCGGCTTAAGACCGAACGCTTCCGGGTCCAGGCTGCCGTTACTCCCCGCCGCCTGTGCCGCCAGATAATTCGGGTTTGTGGAAGCATAGTTGATATTGGACTGATCGGTAGCGCGTGAGTTGGTGATCCGACGGATATTCGTGCCGAACTGCAGCGTGTGTTTGCCCTTTGTCCAGCTGACGTCATCAAGCCAGTTGTACACCGGGATGTGAAACTTGCGCGTGAAAGAAGTCGAGGGGGAAAGTGAACCCACACTGGGGTGCAGGTCATCGAAATAACGGAACGTCACGATGGGAAGATTTTCGATTCCCAGATTGTCCTGGCTCTCGCGCGTAAGGCCAAAACGCAGGTTGTTCACCAGGGTGCTCGAGAAAGTTGCAGTGTAGCCGGCGGCGATGGCGCGACTGGTATCGCGAACCACGTTATTCGCCGGCATGCCCGGAAACTGCGGAGGCTGGGCCGTCTTATCGGTTTGGTAGTTGCCGCGGAGAAACACGTGTTGCGTGCCGGAGCGGTTCAGGTTGTAATCCAGTTTCACGATCGTAGTGTTCAGGCGAGTCGGGTTTGGAGCGGAGAAGCTGAAGCAACTGATGTTAAACCCGTCCGCGTTCGAGCAGGCCCCGGAATTGGCCGTAGGATATTGGTTAAAAACTCCCGTGCCTTGGGCATTGGCCACGAGCTTGTTGATGCCCGGACCGAGCGGGCAAGTCCCGTTCGGGAAATTGGGCAGTACGGGCGTGCTGCAGTTGGGATCCATCATGGCAATCTGTGCGGGTCCGACGCCGCTCGTGCCCGGCGCAAACGAATATGTCTTCCCGCTGAATCCAACTACCGGGGGTAGCCCGTTGTTGCCGCCCGGGCAGATTGTGGTTGCCGGAGTATTGACGCTGCCGTCCGCATTAAGAATAGGAGCGCACGGGTAGAGCACCACGCCGTCCTGAAGATTTGGGGCCGGCACGTTGCGCTGCACCTGCTGGTTTTCCGCCAACCGCTGCCCTTCGTAGGTGCCAAAGAAAAAGAGCCGGTCCTTCTTGATGGGTCCGCCCAGCGAGCCGCCAAAAGTATTGCGGATCACTTTCCCCGGTTTGTTGGGCAGGCCGTTGCTCAGCTCTGCCTGCTTGTTGAACCAATCGTTTGCCGCCGTCACCGTCGGGCGGTTTTGTTCGAACAAAGCTCCGTGGAAAGTGTTCGTCCCGCTCTTTGTAACCAGCGTCACCTGTCCGCCGGAGGAACGCCCCTGGTCGGCATTGTCTCCGATGGTGGTGACGCGAAATTCTTCGATGGAATCGAGCGTCGAGCGGACCGCCCCCTGAAATGCCGTGCCCCGCGCCTGCTGGTTGTTGTCCACTCCGTCGAGCGTGATATTCGCCTGATCCGAACGCCCGCCATTCAGCGCGCCATTTCGCGTGTCAATGTTGTCGTCGGGATTTGTGCCGACGAACGTCACGCCCGGCTGCAAGCTGAGCACCCCGGCGGCATCGCGGCCCTCAAACGGGAGGGCAAGGATCTGGCGTGAGTCAAACGTGTTGCCGAGTGTGGCGTCCTGCGTGTTGACGGTCTGTGCGGCGGCTTGCACCTCGACCGTAATTGTGCCGCTGGCCACCTGAAGCTTCACGTCGCTGGTGGCCGGCGTCGCAACCAGCAGCACCAGGCCGGATTGCTTGAAGCTCGCGAACCCGGAAGCATTCACTGTCATGACGTACGTCGCAGGACGCACGGACTGAAACTGGTAGGAACCGTTCTTGTCCGTCTGCGTGGTGAGGTTCACAGCGATTTCGGCGCTGGACAGCGTAATCGTGGCGTCGGGCACGACGGCGCCCGCAGGATCAGTGACTGTGCCGCGAAGCGAGGTGGTGCCCGATTGCGCGTAGGTGAGTGTTAGCGAACAGAGCAACAAGACGAGGACAATGATGCAATGCTCGGGAAGATTCCGAGACATGGTGGAGCCCCTTTCGTGCACCGGAAAAGAATTAAGGTGCCGAAATGAGTGTCCACCACGGACGGCTTGCCGGTTCGCTCAACCTGTTAGAAGAGCGGAGGGAGGCAAAAGCAATTTGACCAGTTACACGAGTCGGAACCTGATATTTGGTAGCTTTGACGCTGCCGCTGAAAAAGGGTTAGCAGACTTTCCCTTGTCCTTGCCCGCGTGCCGCCCGTGGGCTAAGCCCTGCCAAGATGAATCAGGCGGGCCTGGGTGATCGCCGGGTGTTGGCGGACGGGACCCAGAATAGATTCCGAAATGTCGCCGTCCACGCGGATCAGAGAGACAGCCTCGGCACCCGGTGTGGAGTCGCGGCGGCCCAATGCGAATGTGGCGATGTTCACGCCGTGCTTCCCAAGGGTGCTGCCAACGTGGCCGATCACGCCGGGCTGGTCCTGGTTGCGCAGAAACAGGACAGTGCCATCAAGCTGAGCTTCAAGCGGAATGCCGTCAATTTGAATCACGCGAGGCGAACCGTCGTGCAGTACCGTACCCTCCGCTGTGAAGCCGGGGGAGCCGGATTTATCGGGCAACGCGGAGACTTCAAGGGTGTGCGGGAAGCCGTGTTCGCGGCGCCGCGTTTCCTCTTCGACCGTCAGGCCGCGCGCGGCGGCAACCGCGGGCGCGTTCACCACGTTCACCTTTTCATCGAGGATCGCGTTCAGCATCCCGGCCAGAACGGCGCTGCGCAGAAGATGCGTGCCGACTTCGGCGACTTCGCCCGCATAGCGGATGCGAATGCGTGCCGGCCGCGTGAGCGCAGCTTGGGAGACGAGCGAACCCAGACGTTCCGCCAGCGCAAGATAGGGGCGCACCCGCCGGTACTGCTCGGGAGAAAGCGCGGGAAGATTCACGGCGTTGCGGATAACGCCTTCGACCAAGTAGTCGCGCACCTGCACCGCAACCTGGGTACCCAACTCTTCCTGAGCTTCCGCGGTCGATCCCGCAACATGCGGCGTGGTGATGACGTTCGGCAGGCCAATAAGTGGGCAATTCTTGGGCGGCTCCTCCGCGAAGACGTCCAGCGCCGCGCCAGCCACGTGGCCGGCTTTTATTGCCGCCGCAAGATCGGCTTCGTTGATCAGTTCGCCGCGCGCCGCGTTCACGATGCGCACTCCCTTCTTCATTTTGGCGATCGTCACGGCGTTGATCATGTCCTTCGTTTGCGGGCTGACGGCGGTGTGCAGCGAGATAAAGTCGCTTTCGGCGTACAGCTTTTCGAGCGGCACAAGTTCCACAGAGAATTCGCGTGCGGCAGCTTCAGAGATGAACGGATCGTAGCCGATCACGCGCATCTCGAAGCCATCGGCGCGCGTGGCCACTTCGCTGCCGATGCGTCCGAGGCCGATCAGGCCAAGCGTCTTGCCGCGCACTTCGGCCCCCGACGAGGATTTTTCCCAGCGCCCTTCGCGCATCGCGGCGTCCATTTTGGGCAATTGCCGCGCCAGCGCCAAAAGCAGCGCGAACGTGTGTTCCGCAACGCTGACGGAGCTTCCACCGGGCGTGCTCATTACCAGGATGCCGCGCTTGGTGGCTTCATCCAGGTCAATATTGTCCACGCCAACGCCGGCCCGGCCCACAACGCGCAGCCGCGGCGCATGATCGAGCAGCGCGGAGGTAACTTTGGTGGCGCTGCGAACAACGAGCGCGTCGGCATCGGCGAGCTCCGCGTTCAGATTGTCCTTGGTGGTCAGAACGATGTTCCAGCCGGTTTGCTGCAGGAGTTCAATACCGCGGTCGCTGATCTTGTCGGCAACAATGACCTTCATGATTCCTCTATTCGGGGTAAAAGCCGCGGCGCGCGCACGGCGGTCTCTTCCCTTGGGGTCGAAACATTCCAAATTACTGTGCCGAATGCAGCGTGTCAAATCGCGCCGCGATAGAATGGCGAAGTAGGAGAATGGCTTCTGCTATAGTGCATAAATAAGGGAGCGAAAATGAGCCTTTCCGAACAGTTGAAGAAAGATATTGTGGCCGCGATGAAGGGGAAAGAAGAGATGCGGCTGAGCGTGCTCCGCATGGCGAAGGCGGCGCTGCAATTGAAGGAAGTGGAAAAAATGCGTCCGCTGGACGAGATCGAATCGATCCAACTGCTGCAGACGCTAGTGAAGCAGCGCAAAGAATCGATCGACCAGTTCAGAAAGGGCGGCCGCCAAGACCTGGTGGACAAAGAGAACGCAGAACTGAAATTTCTGGAAGCGTATCTTCCAGCGGGAGCCAGCGAAGCCGAGATGGACGCCGCAATCCTAAAGGCCATCGCCGACACCGGCGCAACCTCGATGAAACAAATGGGCGGCGTAGTAAAAGCAGCAAAGGAAGCCTTAACGGGAAAAGCCGTTGACGGCAAAGCCCTAAGCGACCGCGCCCGCGAAAAGCTCTCGAAGCTCGGATGATGATTTGGGAATGGATGTCTTCGCATTAACCCGCAAACCAGGATCCCATGGCACTCCCCGAACAAATCCCCCTCCGCTACACCGAAGAGGACGCCGGCTTCATAAGCGTCCGCCCGGTGGTCAAGCAAATCTTCCGCCTGCACGAACTCGTGGACCTGGTCGTAAGCGTCGCCGGAAAAGACCCCGCCCGCGTCCAGCAAATTTTCCGTAGCGGCACGGTTGTCTACAACGGATACCGCTATTGGTGGGACGCGCTCCCCGCCGAGCCGAAAGAAATCGAGCACCTCCTGCTTCCCTTCCCCGACGACGATCCGTCGCGCCCGTTCGAGCCGGAAAAGGCTACTGCCGGCCTTTTCGAAATCGGCGGCGGCGCGCAGCGCACCGTGGTGGAGATTTCCCGCCAGGATGCCGCGCAAAAGAAACTCTTCGCCAGGCACTCTCCCTGGGACGTCCTCACCACCTTCGCCGCCGGAAAAACCGCCCGCTATGAAAAGTACGCTCACGCCCGCCGCGCCGATCTTTTCCGCATTTCCCTTCCCTTCGACCAAGCCCAGCAGTTGGTTGCCGCGTTCCTCGCCGCCGCACCGCGCAAGCTGAAGCATCGTTGGAGCACCCTCCGCCCCCCGGCGACGGTGACGTTTGTGTGTCCGCGCGAGAGCGGCCAGCGACCAGTGCCCGGCGTCCAGTGAAGAGTGGATCGTGGGTGCCGACGAATTGGTGGGGCGCCGAATTTCCGGGGCATCCGGCCACCCGCCTAGCTTTTATTGACGACCTCAATATCGTGGCCGTCAGGATCAAGCACCCAGGTTGCATAATAGCCAGGATAGTATTCGGGACGGGCTTGGGGTGGTTTGTTGCTCCTTCCTCCTGCTTCTAAAGCGGCCTTGTAGAATGCATCTACTTCGGCATGGTTTTTCGCTACAAATCCGACGTGAACGGCCTGAGGATCGGGCTTCCCTTCTTTGAGCCAGAAAAAATGGCTTTTGCCAATACCAAACCCTTTCAAGTCTGGGTGTCCGTCTTTGCCTGCGTAGTCTGGAAGGGTTGTGATCCCAAGTGGCTCGAGAGCCTTGGCATAGAAAGCGACTGAACGCTTGAAGTCGCTGACTGTGAGAATAACGTGGTCAATCATATTTTCCTTCCTGTTTTCGTTGGTTGATCAGATGACGGCGTCGCCTTCCTCGACCGAGCAGACCTGGTTGCGCAAACGACCGAGGCTCGGAAGAAAGGAGCCGAGCCTCCCGCGGCGGGCTAATTATAAGATGTGATTTTCACACTCGCTATCAGCAGATTGCCATGGCCAACGACGAGAGCGGAGAGTTGCTCCTCGAGCGACGTTTGGCAGATGCGCGGGGAATATAATGGGTGCCCGAAGGCTATCTACCACTGGGGTTACGAGCAGATTGCGCGTTTGTGAACGGCGGGTGACGGGCGGCTCGCGCCTGTTTTTATTTTCGGGCAAGGGATAGGTGTGCCGCAGCATGACGGAAAGAAGCTGGCGGCAAGCGCAGTGTTCTTATCGGGGGCCGTACTATCCAGCGGTTCAATTGGGAGGGCTACGATGGCACTTGAATCACACGCTGTGCTTGTCGGGATTCGCGACTCGTTGCTTGAAACGTATGCGAGCAACGACGCGATGAACCAGCTGATCCTTTCCGAGCTTGACCCACGGGCGTGGCGAGCGCAGCCGCCGGGCGAAAAAGGCAGTGGCCGGACAATCGCGGCCATCTTCGCGCACCTGCACAACTGCCGTCTTGTGTGGCTGAAGAATTCGGCGCCGCATCTGAAGTGTCCGGCGCCGCTTGATCCCGACCGCTGCACGATGAAGCAGGCTGTCGCCGCGCACAAGAGAAGCGCCGCGCAGTGCCTGCGCATGTTGACGGATGCGCTCTCGGCCGCTCCGAATCGCCGCGTGGCAAAGTTCTCTCGCGGCAGTTGGACGCAAACGTGGCCCGCCGGTGCGACCATGTTCGCTTACATGTTCTCGCACGAAGCCCACCATCGCGGCCAGATTTTGATGTTGGCCCACCAGGTCGGCTACCGCGTCCTCGACAAAACGCCCGGCGTCTGGCACTGGGAAAAGCTCTGGAAACAAGCGGGCCTAACCGCGCGCCCGCGCTGAGCGGCGGTGTCTCCGCGCAGAGCGGGCAGCATTGCGATGAAGGGAGATTGGGTTGAAAGAGAGCTGCCCGCCACGGTCGGCGGGCTCTGGAAAAGGTAGAGAACCCAAGAGCACGAGCAGGAGTGCCTGTGCCACAGGCAGCGCTCCACTCACGCGCTAGTGGGCGACAGGTTTGAGGACGGCGGTGTTGCGCTCGTCGGACGCGATGATGCGGTAGAACTTTTTCAGGTCGTCAGCTTTGGAGACGGGGACGCTGAGCTCCTTGATTTCGACAGTGCGGGTGTAGCGGATGGTGTCGCCCACGGCTTCTGTTTTGCTGTGATAGCTGCCGAAACTGTAATCAACATCAATAGGCGGAGGCAGTTCGTCCACCACATAGCCCGGGGGAAGTTTGATTTCAAAGTTGTCGGCGTCGTGGCGCGGACCTTCAAATTCGATCGAATATTTTCTGGGTTCCTTCGTTTCGAGGACTCCACTGGCGTGCGAGCCGATGACGCGGGGACGAACGAGCAGGAGGTCGCCGGCCGTCTTTCCATAATCGAGTGCGACGAAGGACCAGTCGTACCCGAAAGGCAAGGAGTTCTGCTTGAGGTTGCTGACGGTGGCCTTGGTGATCTGGAAGGTGCCCATGGAGTGCGACATCATGGTCTCGATGGGCTTGATGCGGTCGGCATCTTTTTCGACATAGCGGAGAGTCATCCGCTGGTACCAGGCGGAATCGCCGACACGGGTTTCATGCACGCTCCCGCTGAGGGTACCGCGGGGATCGAGCGTGAGTTTGGCGGTGCGCGTGGTGCCGTTCGCCGTGGTGCTTAACTGCGGCAATCGGGTGAGTTCGCCGCCGCTGGGAGTGACCAGCAGGGCGTAGTTTGCCTGCAAGGGGCCGCGGAGTTCGCCGAATGGCGTGACCTCGTCGGTGGGATCGAAGAAAAGCAAACGGCCGAGTGCGGGGTGCTGAATGGTGGCGACAAGAGAGGGGTCGTTCGCGGTGTCAGGCAGATGGATGGCAAGAATGGCGTGGTTGAAGGAACCGACATGGGGAGGAGTGGCCGGGGTGACGCCGCCGCGGTTGGTGTTGATGACGACATGGTAGGAATCAATATTCAATTCCTTGAGCATGGAAGCGAGGAGAGTGGCTTTGTCTTTGCAATCTCCAAAGCGGCGGGTGAAGGTGTCCGGCGCTGGGTGCGGCTGCCAGCCGCCGATACCCAATTCGATGGCGACATAGCGGATGTCTTTCTGCATGAACTCGGCCAGGGCACGCATCTGGTCGACGGAATTCTTGCGGTTGGCGGTGAGTTCGGCAACCTTTTGCTTGATGGCAGGCGAAGCGTCGCGGCGATTTTGCAGCAGCCCGTTGTACCAAACGCCCATCTCGGACCAGGTCAGGAAACCGTGATTGGCCCCGCTGGGGGGAATCAGGCTGACAATCATGACACCCGCGATACCTCTCCAGGGAGGCATGAATTGCTCGTCTTTAATCTCCGGAACATTCCTGACAATCCACTGCCATTGATTGTTTCCCAACGTGCTGGGCTGGAGGTCGGGATGATTCAGCCAGACCGCCTTGTATTCCCAGCCAGGCGGAAGCTGGAGTGTGTACCGGGCTTCGCCGACAGGAACGCTCTCCTGGAAAGACCATTCATCCTGAAGGACGTAGGGGCGGTCTTCGTGTTCAACTTCAAAGCCGACGATGTTGCCCGGCTCCGCCGCGGGAATGGAAATCATCTTGACGCGCACGTCGGTGACGAGTTCTCCGCCTTCGACATCGGTATATCCCCGCTCCGTTGCATCCTTCTCTTTCACCTCGAAATCTTTTCCCTGAGCGGGGATGCACCAGCCATGGATGCTGGTGATTCGGGAGTCGGAATCAAAAGGCAAGGCAACCTTGCCAAAATGCCTGCCGTCGGGGCGAAGAATTTTGTAGGCACTGCGGTCGATTTCCTTGAGCTTGCCGTTCGGCTGCACCATCAGAATTTCTTCCGAATAGAGAAGGATGGCGTCTGTTTTTTCATCGTGTGGGGGCAGCGGGGCGCTGGTTAGCGCGTGCATCCAAGCGGGCGCATCGGCGGCGAACGACGGGCGCGGGAGGAGCGCGACGAGCAAGAGGAGCACGAGCGAGCCCATGGCCAGAGTCGCGGGCGCGCACGGAAATTTAATTGTTGGCCGAAGCAGCGCCAGGTTCGAAAACGATCTGTTTTTCATCACCGGATTTCACCACCAGAAAGAAGTTGCGTAACGATGGGTAGAGTTCCTTTTGCAGGAGAAAGAGGTCGCAGCGAAGCACACGTGTAACGTGAACGGCACCGGGCTTCTCTTCCACCGTGAGAATGTACTCGGCAGCCTTGGCGTCCTGATCCTCAGGCTTCGGCACGCTTCCTATTTTCCAGCCGGCGGGCAGCTCGACGGTGACATCGTCGGTTTTGCGGTACGGAAATTGGAAATAGATCGGATTTACGCGGTTGGTGTGCGCGAACATGCGTTTTTCAGTGGAACAAAATATTCCCGCGGGCATCAATGCTCGGCGGCCAGCGGAAGAGATCCAGCCGGGAATTTTGACTTCATACTCGGCAACCAGAGGCTTCTCGGAGCTCGCCCAGTCGGGCTGGTTCTTGAGTTCCACATCTACAGACGCCGGTACGTAATCCTTGAGGACTTCCTCGAGGTATTTCTTGCGCGCCTCCGCGTCCTGATTCCGCCATTCCTGCCTGCGGGTGGACGCCTGGAGGCCGGTGTAAGTGACCGTGACTCTTCCTTCAAGAGCGCCCTCGCCGGTGATTTTGAAGTCGGCCTTGCGGATGATTTGAGAGTCGGCGCTTTGCGGCAGGGGGGTGTCAATCCAGACGCCGCCGTCCTTGTTGAGTTTCAAGCCCTGCACACCGGTCTCCTTCCAGGGGAGGAAGCCGTAGGGCGCAAAGGCGGCGCCAGGGTTGAAGTACATCTCCTTGCCGTCAACCTTGACGATGGCGATATTGGAGTTGAGTTCGTCGCTGTTCATGCGGCTTTGCTGGAAAAAATAGTCATCGCGGGTGGCCACGAATGCCCCCGAGGCTTCAAAACCCGCGGCGCGAGCCAAGCCGACAAAGAGCCAGGTGAGGTCAGAATCACTCCCATAGCCATATTTGAGCACGTCGGCGGCGTTCTCGATTTTTTTCTGCTTTTCGCGCTTTTCCTCCTCAGCCGATTTGCGGGGCTCATAGCTGAGATTGCGAAACTGCTGGACTCGTTCGTAGATTTTCCGCAATTTTACGTCCTGAGAATCGGCGGGAGCAACGACGCCGGAAACGAAGCTTTCAAGCTCCTTGCGCTTGCTGACGAAGCTTTCCATCGAGTCGTAGCGCTTCCGTCCGTATTTGCGCCAGAATTTGGCGGGGTCCTCCTCAAACCCTTCCTGGCTGTAGAGGAAGAGAATGCGGAATTTCAATTCGTTTTCCGGGGGCATGTAGTCTTCCACCAGGAACGCGGGGATATCGTGCGCGGTCATGCGGACAACATGGTCGGGGTCCTGTTTGGGAGGGACCGTGCCCGCTGGCAAACCGGCGGGCCAGCTCCAGCGCACGGCCCACTCCGGGAAGGGTTTCAGGCTGAATTTGGCGAGCCGGGTGAAGAGCTGATCGCTGACGACCCAGTAGGAATTGAAGATATAGTAGTCCTCGTAGTCATAGTTGAAATGGTATTCGACGATGCTGCCCACCTGGACGTCGGGGATGTTAAATGTTTTTGCGCGGATCCTGGTTCCCTTGGTTTTTTCGATGGTTTTGTCGTAGACCTTACCGTCGAAATTGACGATTGTGCCGTCGGGGCGGATGGTACGGGCGCGAATGTTGCTGATGTTCATGCTGGCGTCCAGCTTGTAATAAGGGATTTCGATATTGGCAAACTGACGGCCTTCCTCGGTGAGGATCTTGATGCGGACATAGTTGTATTCGGTGGAGGCATGGCTGGCGTCTTTGCGGTCGACCTGGCGATAGAGATAGATGGCGGGGGCGCCGGGCGCTTTGGGGTCGCCGGTCATTTTGAGGTCGGCGGGGTCGATAGGCTGCCACTCGTCGCCCGAGGCGGTGGGGAGGAACGGCCGGAACAACAAAGCGGCAGTGAAGAGAATCAGAAGAAGACCCGGGCGGCGGAGTTTCACGAAAGGCTCCTGATGAAAAGGATGGGCGCCGGAAGATGCGGAGTGGCCAATCCCAATCCAGAGCCGGAATTATCGAGGCCTGGGAATGGGAGAACCACTAAGCCCCCACAGAGCGGACCTGCTGTCAATTGCAGGTGACAATACTGACTAGTGAGGGGGTTGTCAAGAGAACGTGTGGGGTGAAAGCATCGTGGAAGGCGGCTGGGGAATGCCGGGGAGGAGAACGCCATCCGGGAGAATGGCGCTCCCGGCGGAGGAAGCGCTTTGCCGGCGGGCCGTGGTGGGGCATAATCCGGGCACACGGAAACAAACGAACGTTCGAAACGAACTGACGAAGATTCAGGGAGGAAACGGTGAGCGACCGTCCATGGAGTTCCACGGCACCCGCGGCAGAATTTCGGCCGTATGTGCCGGCTGAGCAGAAGCTGGCCGAATTTTCCTTGCGGGCGGTGATCCTCGGCGGATTTTTCGGGCTGCTTTTCGGCGCGGTGACGGTATACGTGGGATTACGCGCCGGACTGACGGTGTCGGCATCAATTCCAATTTCGGTTTTGTCCATCAGCATCCTGCGGGCGTTCGGGCGCTCGACGATTCTCGAGAACAACATTGTGCAGACGACGGGGTCGGCGGGGGAATCGCTGGCGGCGGGGGTGATGTTCACACTGCCGGCGCTGATTTTCCTGGGATTCAGCTCCGACTTCACCTTCTGGCGGATTTTTCCGATCGCGCTTCTGGGCGGGTGGCTGGGTGTTCTGTTCATGGTTCCCATCCGGCGGCAGCTGATCGTGAAGGAGCACGGCAACCTGGCTTTCCCTGAAGGGACAGCCTGTGCTGACGTGCTGGTTGCGGGAGAGCGCGGCGGATCGTTTGCCGGGCGCGTCTTCTGGGGACTGGGTCTGGGCGGAGTTTACACCTTCCTGATGAACACAGTGCAAGCGTGGACTGGGCAACCGGAAGCGCGCCCCGGTTGGTTTCCCGGCGCATCGTTCCGCGCCGCAATCACTTCGGAATATCTGGGCGTCGGCTACATCATCGGGCCGCGGGTGGCGGGGATTCTGTTCGCGGGAGGGATCGTGTCGTGGCTAGTGATGATGCCGGCCATCAAGTTTTATGGCCAACTGGCCGGCAACACACCGATCTATCCGTCTACAATTCCGATTCCGCTGATGTCGCCCGACCAGATTTGGAGCAGCTACATTCGCCCGATGGGCGCCGGCGCGGTTGCCGCCTCGGGGCTGATCACGCTGCTGCGGACAATGCCAACGATCATCTCCGCACTCCGTGCCGGTCTGAAAGACGTCCGTGCGGAAGGTAGCAGCCATTCCGACTCTTCCAGTCGCCTCGATTATGAGGTTCCCATGCGGTGGGTTGTCGGCGGGTCGATCGTCATCGTGGCCATGATCTGGGCCGTACTTACGTTCTTCCCCATCCAGGGAGCGCAAACGGAGTGGTACCAAAACCTCTTTGCGGCCGTGTTCGTGGTGGTCTTCGGATTCCTGTTTGTAACTGTTGCGGGGCGCATCAGCGGGTTGCTGGGCAATTCCTCCAATCCGATCAGCGGAATGAGCATCGCAACACTGATGGCGACCTGTGCCATCTTCTTTCTTGCCGGATGGACCAGTCCCCGATACGCAGTCCTGGCGCTGATGATCGGAGGGGCGGTATGCATCGCGGCGGCGATTGCCGGGGCCACTTCCCAGGATTTAAAGACCGGCTATCTGGTGGGCGCAACTCCTTTCTGGCAGCAGATGGGGCTGCTGGTTGGCGTCACCGTTTCGACCGTGGCCATCGGCGCCACGCTGAACCTGATGAACAAGGGGCTGACGAAATACATCCCAACGACGATTCCCGTGAACATACAGGCTTTGCCAAGCGGGGTGAAAATCGAGCGCGATACGTTCGTTTATCAAAACAGGAGCTACGTTCTGGTGAATTCGCTGGGCTCGCATGAAATTCCCGACGGAGAGTATCTCTACGACGCGGGCAGCAAGGAAATCGAGTTTCAGTGGGCGCAAGGCATCGGCAGCGACAAAGCACCCGCGCCCCAGGCGCGGCTGATGGCCACAGTCATCAATGGAATTCTCAATCAGCGACTGCCGTGGCGGCTGGTGCTGATGGGCGTGGCGCTGGTGATCGCAGTGGAGATCCTCGGAGTGCGCTCACTGGCCTTTGCCACCGGGTCCTATCTTTCCATTGCCACCACCGGGGCGATGTTTGCCGGAGGCCTGATCCGCTGGCTGGTGGAAGTGACCACAAAGGAAAAAGACGAGGGCGAAGCAAGCCCCGGCGCGTTGTTCTCTTCCGGATTGATCGCGGCGGGAGGCGTGTTTGGATTGCTGGCCATCGTTTTGCGAGTGGTTGCCGACGCCGCAAAACCGGAAAGTTTTCTGGCCCGGCTGCCGGATTGGCTGGCCTTTGGGCCGAGGCACTGGGCTTCACTGGCGTTCAACGAAAAACTGGCAATGCCGACGCAGGCGCAATCGCTGCTGGGCGTGCTGATGTTCGGACTGCTGGCAGCCTCGCTGTTTTATTTCGCGCGGAAGAAGCTGGATTGAAGGGGCGGCAAGGGACGGGGGAACGTACAACAGCCAGCACATGCGGCACCCGCACGAATGCGCAGGAGTAACCGTACAGGGCTGGCCGGGCTGAACCCCGCCGGCTGGGGGAAACACCCTTTTGACTGGGTGGCCGGGGCCGCCGTACACTGCAGTAATGAGGTCGACCTTCGCGCCGCGGGTGGGATTTGATTGGCGCGGATTTATCACGCCTGCGGTAAAACTCCTGGTGTTGATTTGCGCCGGTGTGTTTCTGGTGCAGACACTGGTCGCGGACCTTTTCCCTCCCTATGCGACAGCATGGGTGAATCACTGGTTCGGACTGGTTCCCCTGGGGCCGATTCCCGGGCTGCGTTTGTGGCAGCCGGTTACCTACATTTTTCTCCACGGCGGGTTGGGGCATCTGCTGATCAATATGCTGATGCTGTGGATGTTCGGGCGCGAATTGGAGCTGGTGTGGGGAAAGCAGCGGTTCCTGAACTACTTTTTCATCTGCGGAGTGGGCGCCGGAATTATCACGGTGCTCGTCAAAGTGACGCCGATGATCTGGGGCCACCGGCCGGATGACATTCCGACGATTGGGGCGTCGGGAGCGATATTCGGAATTCTGATCGCGAATGCGATTCTGTTTCCGGACCGGCGCATCTGGCTGTTTCCCTTGCCGCTGACGATTCCCATGCGGCCGTTCGTGGCGGTGATGGGTGCGGTGGAATTCTTTGGAACGCTGGGATCGGTCGACGGTGTGAGCCACTTTTGCCACCTGGGCGGGATGCTGATTGGGTGGATTTATTTGCGGCGCGGGTCGTTTTTGTACCGCGTGCGGAATGAAATGGCGGATTGGCGATACGAGCGGAACCGCAAGAAATTTCAGGTGTACATGAAGAAGGAGAAAGAGGAGCCGCCTTCGCGGCCGGATAGCTGGGTGAATTGAGAAGGTTGCTTTGCCCGGATCACTTTTTGGAAGGACTTTACCTTGAGGTCCTTCGGGCATCCTCGCCGGATGCCCTCAGGATGAGAAGTTTTGCTGTGGTTCGCGCCTAGAAGAAAATATTCCCTCGCAGGCCCATTACAGACCGCCGATAACGTGGAATTTCATGAAGTTAGTGGTGCCGCGGATGCCCATGGGTGTGCCCGCGACGATACCGATGACGTCGCCTTTTTTGACCAGGCGCTCTTCGAGGAGGCGCTTTTCGGCAATATCGGCGAGGCCGTCGATCTTCTTGATGTCGGAGATGTGGCGGGAAGTGACGCCCCAGAAAAGCGACATGCGGCGGCGCGTGGAGGCCTCGGGAGAAAACGCGACGATCGGAACGAGCGGGCGATACCGAGAGACCAGCCGCGCGGTGAACCCGCTGTGCGTGAAGACAGCGATGAGCTTCATGTGGAGTTCGCGAGAGGCGTGGCAAACGAGTTCGGCGACAGTTTCGGCGACCTTGAGCTGCTCCTGCGCAGTGGTGGGCCGCGGATATTCCCGAACGCTGGCTTCGGCTTCCTCGATGATGCGGGCCATCATGGAAACGGTTTCGATGGGATATTTTCCGGAAGCGGTTTCAGCGGAAAGCATTACGGCATCGGAACCGTCAAAAATCGCGTTGGCCACGTCGGAGGCTTCCGCGCGCGTGGGGCGTGGATTCTGGGTCATGGATTCGAGCATCTGCGTGGCGGTGATCACCGGACGGCGGAACTCGCGAGCGCGGGCGATGATGTTTTTCTGAACGACAGGCACGGTTTCGGGATTCATCTCCACGCCGAGGTCGCCCCGCGCGACCATCACGCCATCGGAAACGCGCAAGATGCCTTCCAGATTTTCGATGGCTTCCGGCTTTTCGAGCTTGGAGATTACCGGCGTGTCTTTTTTGGCGCGGCGAATCAAGGCTTTCGCGAGCAAGACGTCTTCCGGGCGCCGGACGAAGCTGGCGGCTATGAAGTCAACATTGTGATCCAGCGCGAAACGCAGGTCTATCCGGTCTTTCGGCGTTAACGCGGGAACCCGCAACTTCACGCCTGGCAGATTGATGCCCTTGTGCTCGCCGAGCGATCCGCCATTGACGACACGGCAAATCACTTCCTGGCCGCGGACTTTTTCGACGCGGAGTTCGATAAGGCCGTCGGAGAGAAGGATGCGGTCGCCGGACTTCACTTCGCGTGGCAGCGGCCGAAAGGTGGTGTTGACGCGGGTGGAATCACCGAGGATTTTTGCCGTGGTGATGATGAACTGCTGGCCGGAACGCAGGTTGACGGTGCCGCCGCCGGCAAGCGCGCCGGTGCGGATCTTTGGGCCCTGCAGGTCGGCGAGAATGCCAACGGTCTTGCCGAGTTCGGCGGCCGCGGCATGCACCATGGCGATCGACTGCGCGTGGGTTTCATGCGTGCCATGGGAAAAATTGAGGCGCGCCACGTCCATGCCGGCTTCGAGCAGACGGCGGATCATGCGGGGCGAATTGGTGGCCGGACCGAGCGTGCAGACGATCTTGGAGTGGCGCGAGTTCATCGGTGTGTAGGGTTCAATTGTAGAACAGTTAGTTGGTTACCTGCTGACGGAAAACTCCGCGACGATCCGGACTACCAGGTCCACGCCCTTGGGGAACGCGGCGAGCGGCAAGCGTTCTTCGTCGCCGTGAACTCGGGCGTCGTCGGCTTCGCTCACCGGGAATGGGCGGAGTCCGTAAGCCTGCACGTTGTGCAGGCGAAGTTGCGCGGAGTCCGTGGCGCCGGTGGACATGAACGGGATCACCGGGGCACCGCCGAATTCCTGGGCGCTGACCCTGGTGATGAGGTTGAAGAAATCGTTTTCAAGAGAGGAGTTCGGCGCCGCGAGGCCGCCTTCCGAAGCGATCTCGAAGTGAACTTGCGGATCGTTGACGAGCTTTTTCAAATCGTTGACCAGGACGTCGATGGTGTCTCCAGGAAGCAAGCGGATGTTCAGGACGGCGTGCGCCTCTGAGGGAATCACATTGCCGCGGAAGCCGGCTTCGAGGATGGTGGGCGCGATGGTGTCTCGCATCATGGAATTCCACATCGGATTGGCATCCGCGAGGAAGCGCTGGGCATGTTCGCCGCGGTCGGGGGTGTCGATCACGCGCATCCATTTGCTGGTTTCCTCGTCTTCGAGCGGGGCCAAGGATTCGAAATAGCGTCGGACGATGGATGTGAGACGCACGGGCGTGCTGTAGTTGCCGATTTTGTCTAAAGCCGAGGCCAGATGGACGACAGGATTCTCCTTGGTCGGCATGGAAGCATGGCCGCCCCTGCCGGTGACGGTGAGACCCACGTTTACGGAAACCTTTTCGCCGGCCTGCAGCGCCACGTATTGCACCTTGCCGTCTTTCCCGAGGACGACTTTGCCGCCTTCGTTCAAGGCAAAACCCGCAGCGATTTTGTCCCAATGCTTCGCGACGAGCATCTTGATGCTGGCGTCGCCGAACTGCTCCTCGTCGGCAGTGCCCAAGAAAATGACGTCGCGATTGATGTGTACGTTGCCGCGCTTGAGGGCGATGAACGCGGCGAGATTCGCGGCGAGCATGCTTTTGTCGTCGAGGGAGCCGCGGCCCCAGATGTAGCCGTCCTTGATGACGCCACCGAAGGGATCCACGGACCATTTTCCGCGGTCCACGCCGACAACATCCATGTGGGCGACCAGCAGAAGTGCTTTCGAAGGATCGGCGACGGCGCTGCTGCGCAGGCGGGCCACAACAGCGCTGCGGCCCGGCGCGAGGTCGAGGATCTCGGCGGCAATGCCTTCCTTGGCGAGAACCCCTGCGATGTATTTGGCGGCGGCCTGCTCATTGCCCGGAGGATTGGTGGTGTTAATCTTGAGGAGTTCGACGAGCCAGTTCTGGGCCTCCAATGCCAGGGCAACTGTGTCGCCGACCAGCGGCGGAGCTTGCGGAATGCCCAGCGAAGGAGGCTTCTGTGAGACTTGCGCGTTCAAATTGCAACCGAGAAATCCCGACAGGAACAACAGGCTAAGAATTGAAAGAGAAATGTGCCTGCGCAGCACGTAAACACCCCCCAGGTATGATTGCGTTTTGCCACCAGTAAATTCCATACTAGCATGCAGTCTCGGGAGAGCCGGAATTCGCGGCGCGGGGCGTTACGTATTTCATACGGGATATGTCCTACCACGAGACGACGCGGCGCGCAAAATGGGCATCTAAGCAAATGCCGGGGAACTTAGGGGAAAAACGGATGAAAGCCTTCTATTGGCAGGCCACAGTGCGGGTGGGAATGGCGGCCGGAATGCTGGCCGCGGGGTGCGCGATGATTCGGGCGCAGGCTCCCGCGGGGCCGCAGCCGACCTCGCCAGCGCAGGAAAATCCGGCGCCCGCGCAGAAGCCCGCCGCGCCGCAACAACAGAAACCTCAGGAAGCTGGAGTATCGATTTCCGTCGAAGTGCCAGTGGTGACGCTGGACGTGGTGGCGGCGACGCAAAACGGCGACATTATCCCGGGGCTGAAAAAAGAGAATTTCCGGGTATTGGAGGACGGGCAGCCACAGGCCATCACGAACTTCGGGCCGACGGATGCGCCGATTACGATGGTGGTGCTGATGGAATTCAGCGCGCGGTTTTATGGATATTTCGGTTATCAGGCCAAGTATTGGGCTGGGGCGCTGTTTCCCAACCTGAATCAGAAGGATTGGGTGGCGCTCGTTACGTTTGATATGCGGCCGCGGACGGAAGTGGACTTCACACAGAACAAACAAGAGGTGGAGACGGCGATTTATCATTTGTATTATCCGGGATTCAGCGAATCGAACCTGTTTGATGCGCTCCTCGATACGAACGAGCGGCTGAAGGACGTGAAGGGGAAAAAGGCGATTCTGGTGCTGGCGTCCGGAGTGGACACGTTTTCCAAACACACCCTGGACCAGACGATGAAACAACTTCGCGGCACGGACACCACCATTTTTGCGGTGGGGCTGGACAAGCCGCTGAGCAATTACCTGGAATTGCATCGCGCGCTGGGCACGATGAACCGGATGGATTTTCTGCAGGCGGAGAATCAGTTGAAGACCTTTTCGCAAATGACCGGGGGATTTGCCTGGTTTCCGCAATTTGATGGGGAGATTCCCGGGATTATGAAGGAGGTGGCGGCGTTCCTGAGGCACCAGTACAGCCTGTCGTATACGCCTTCGAATCAGAACCAGGACGGTAAGTTCCGGAAGATCAAGGTGGAGCTGGTGGCGCCGGATGGCGGGCCGCTGGTGGTTACTGACCAAAAGGGAAAGAAGCAGAAGATTGTGGTGTATACGCGGGAAGGATACCAGTCGGTGAAGGGCGGGGTGGGAGATTAGGCCCCGTTGGGTGAGGACTTTTTTTGAGTGCGGCGGCGGGCCGCCGCTTTTGAGAGTTACAGATGAGACTGAATCTAGTTTGGGAGACTGTGGTTCGAGAGTAAAAGCGAGAGCTGCTCTCCCGCACCGCAAAAAGGGCACCTCCGCAGAGAATTCGGGTGAGTTAGATCAGTAGCCGCGGTGGAGATCGACTTGATTGAAGAGTTCGCGGCCGTCGAACCAGCGTTCCAATAAATCCAGGAGCAAGGAAGTTTGGCGCGGCCAGAGGCGGTCGCTGACGGCGCTGGTGTGCGGAGTGATGAGCAAGTTCGGGGCCCTCCAGAGCGGATCGGCGGCAGGAAGAGGTTCAGGGTCGGTGACGTCCAGAGCGGCGCCGGCGATTTTTTTCTGCTGCAGGGCGGCGAGTAGGGCGGAAGGATCGAGCAGAGAACCGCGCGCAACATTGATGAGGCGGGCGGTGGGCTTCATGAGGGCGAGTTCGGGTGCGCCAATAAGGTGTTTTGTCTCGCTAGTTTCAGGCGCGCTGACGACTACGAAATCGGCTTCTGACAACACATCGTGAAGCTGACCGATGGAGACGATTCTATGGGCGAATGCCGAGTCACCTTTGCCGGAACGGGAGACGCCCCAGACGCGCATGTCGAACGCTTTCGCGCGGCGTGCCAGTTCCTGGCCGATGGAGCCGTAACCCACGATGAGAAGGACCTGGCCGCTCAGTTCGGTGAGATGCTGCGGCTGATCCCAGAGTTCCTGCTGGGCCCAGCGCGCCTGATCCTGATAGCGCACGGAATCCGGAAAATTGCGAGCCAAGGCGATTAGCAGACCGATGGTGTGCTCGGCCATGGGCACGGAAAAGATGCCGCTGGGATTGGTCACCAGGATGCCGGAATCCCGCAATTCCGGGTACATAAGTTGCGCCACGCCCGCCGCCGTCGAATGAATCCATTTCAATTTCTTGGCGACGGCGAGTTGGCTCGCTCGCAGCGAGTAGCCGACGAAGATGTCCGTGTCGGGGAGTTCCTGGGGAAGGAGGTCGTAATCGGGAAGGTGCACGACGTGGATGCTGGGCCAGCGCTTTTGAATGACTTCGTCGAGCGAAGCGGGTGGGCGCCATACGGTGAAGGGGTGCCACACGCAGATGGTGAGCTTGGTGTTTTCTGGCGTGGTGCGCGTCATTTACGTTTTTGGCTTGAGGCGGAGGTCGCGGCCGGTCATGTCCGGGGGCGCGGACTCGCCCAAGATGCCGAGCATGGTGGGGGCGATGTCGCGGAGGGCGCCGCCGGGGGCGAGTCGGAGCGCATCGTTTTCGGTGACGCAGATGAAGGGGACGGGATTGGTGGTGTGGTAGGTGTGCGGACCGCCGGTGCTGGGGTCAATCATGGTTTCGGCGTTGCCGTGATCGGCGGTAATGATCCAGGCCCCGCCGCGAGGTTTCAGCGACTGATAGATCCGAGCGAGGCCCGCGTCCACGGCTTCGACGGCTTTGATGGCGGCTTCGAGTTTGCCGGAGTGGCCGACCATGTCGGCGTTAGCGTAATTCATGATGATGGCGTCGAACTCGCCCTTCTCGATGGCTTTCACGACCGTATCGGTGATTCCTTCGGCGGACATTTCGGGCTTGAGATCGTAGGTGGCCACTTTTGGGGACGGAACGAGGATGCGTTCTTCGCCGGTGAACGGTTTTTCGACGCCGCCGTTGAAGAAATAGGTGACGTGGGCGTATTTTTCGGTTTCCGCGCAGCGCAGATTCTTGTATTGCAAGTCCTCGAAGACCTGCGCGAGGATCTGCTCGAGCTTTTCCGGCGTGATGACGCACTTGAGCCACGGCCAGTTTTTGTCGTACTTGGTCATGCCGACGAAGAAGAGATCTTTGGGGCGCTTGGGGTCAACAAATTTGTCGAAGTCGGGGGCTTCGAGGGCATAGGTGATCTGGCGGGCGCGGTCGGCGCGGAAATTGTAGAAGATGACCGCGTCGTCGTCGCGAATCAGTCCCACGGGGGGCGCGGCTGGCCCGGCACCCCGTGTGATTACGATGGGCTTGACGAATTCGTCGGTGACGCCGTGTCCGTAGCTCTGCTCGAGCGCGGCGACCGGGTCGTCGGATTTGGTTTCCGCTTCGCCGTGGACGAGGGCGCGATAGGCGAGTTCAATGCGCTCCCAGCGGTTGTCGCGATCCATCGCGTAATAGCGGCCGACGAGCGTGGCGATTTCCCCGATGCCCAATTCGCGCATTTTCTGCTGGAGCTGCCGGACAAAATCGCGGCCGCTGTTGGGCGGGGTGTCGCGGCCATCCATGAAGCAGTGGACGAAGACCTTTTCGACTTTCCACTGCTTGGCCATTTCTAGGAGCGCGAAGAGATGGTTGATGTGCGAATGGACGCCGCCATCGCTGAGGAGGCCGATGAAGTGCAACTGGCGCTGACGGCCGCGTTCGACGGCCTGCTGGAAGAGCGGGACCTGATCGAGCTGCTTGTTGGCAATGAGCAGATCGATCCGCGTGATGTCCATGTGCACGATGCGGCCGGCGCCGATGTTCAGGTGGCCGACTTCGCTGTTGCCCATCTGGCCTGCGGGCAGGCCGACGGCGGGGCCGGAAGTTTGGATCCGCGTGTTGGGAAATTTGCGGAGGAGTTCGTCGTAAGTGGGTTTGCGGGCCAGGGCGACGGCGTTGCCTTTGGTTTCGGCACGGTAGCCCCAGCCATCGAGGACGGTGAGTACGAGCGGTTTCGGTCGTTTTGCCATGGCCCCCCAGAATACACGCAAAGAATTGAGCGTGCCATGACAGCGGGCCTGTAGTTCGCGTCATAACCGTGAAGTGGGCGAACCTCCATGGATAACCTGCCCCGACGGACAGGTAAATGATTGTTCAAAACCGCTCGCGCTTGGCACACCCGTCTCACCGCCTCGCGATGTATCGAGCGTGATCGAGGAGTTTGACAAGGACCACGAGCGGTACAGCAAATTTCAACTTCAGCAAGAAGCTTACCAGCTGAATGCGCAGGGGATGCCTACCTGCTGACTGACAAAGTATTCAACCGGGGCATCCAGAATTTCTTCAATCCATTTGTAAAACGGATCTCGCTCACGACAGCGCTCTTTTCACTACTGGTGGTTGCCGTTTTGCCACTCTACGGAATCCTGAAGCTGGCCCCGGCAATGACGGAAGACTTTGGACCCATGGGCGCGCGATCGCTCTTTCACCCTCTAGACTTTGGCGATTCTCGGGTGCTATTTGCTGACCGGCGTGATCCTGGGCTTTATCGCTGAATCGCAATCCTACGTCTGGGTCATTTTGGTAGCCTACATTCCCGCGCACCTCATCGCGGGCTGGTCGTTCGGCGGGTTGCCTTACAGCACCCTCGCATTCGGGGTGAGTTATTCCGTGTGCCAGGCGAAGCGCAAACGGCAGTTGATCCTGCAAACCTGAAATTACAACGCCAGCTCAGCTAGCGAACTCGCGGAGGGCGGCGAGGAGGCGGTCGACTTCTTCGGCGGTGTTGTAGTGGACGAGGCCGATGCGGAGCATGCCGCCTTCTGATTCGACACCCAGGCGTTCGCTCAAATTCAGGGCGTAGTAGTTGCCGTCCCACGTGAAGATGCCGCGTTCGCCGAGGGATGTGGCGATGGCGGTGGGATGGTGATTGCCGATCCGAAGGGAAAGCGTAGAGCAGCGTTCGGCGGAGCGCTGCTGATCCGTGATGCCGTAAACGCGGGCGCCGGGGATGGCTTTCAGGCCTTCGATGAGACGCCAGATGATTTCCGTTTCATGAGCGACGGTGGAGTGATAGGCCGCGGCGAGGGCTTCGCGTCGCGTTCCGACGCTTGCGTCGCAGCGGCGGCCGAGTTCGGCGAGGTATTCAACGGCGGCGCCGATGCCGGCAATCAGTTCGTGAATCTGCGTCCCGCTTTCCCAGCGATCGGGAATCTGGTCGGTCGACGGCCGCACCTTGTATGGACGGAATGACTGCAGGTGCTGGCGCTTGCCGTACAGCGCGCCCATGTGGGGGCCGAAGAATTTGTAGGGCGAGCAGACGAGGAAATCGCAGTCGAGGGTTTTGACGTCAATCAGGCCGTGCGGGGCATAGTGGACGGCATCGATATAAATCATGGCGCCAGCGGCGTGGGCGAGCCGGATGATTTCTGCAACGGGGTTGATTGTGCCTACGGAATTGGAAGCGTAACCCACGGCGACGAGGCGCGTCCGCTCGTTGAGTTTGCTCTTCAAATCGTCGAGGTCGAGAGTGCAATCGGCTTCGCGAATGTCCGCCTGGCGAATGATCACACCCTTTTCTTCAAGTGCCTTCCAGGGGGAATAATTGGCGTCGTGATCGAGCGTGGTGAGCAGGATTTCGTCGCCCGGGTTCAGGTCGCGGGCGATGGCGCGGGAGAGCGCGTAGGTGATGCTGGTCATGTTCTGGCCAAAGACCACTTCGTCTTTTTCGCAATGGAAGAGATCAGCCATGGCGGCGCGCGCGTGGGCGATGACTTCCTCGGTGCGACGGCTGGTGAGAAACGCACCACCGGTGTTGGCGTTGGCGCTGAGGAAATAACTTTGGATCGCGTGGATCACTTGCGTGGGCACCTGTGTTCCGGCGGGGCCATCGAGAAACGCGGCGGTGTGGCCGCCCACCTGCGTTTTTAACGAGGGAAACTGGGAGCGCACCCAGGCGATATCCAAAGCAGATGTGGCGCGTACGTTCAAACCGGGTGTGGTCATAGCTCTTTTCTCGCGCGAAAGTGGAATGCGACAGTCCAGGGATTAGTTTCTCACACTGGTAGGGCAGTTGTACTCTGAAGCTGGCGTGGGCCGTGCGGTGGCTCTCAATCTGCGCCAATATGCGGAAACCTGCCGAGCAGGGCGCACTGACGCGCCGGGATTTTCTTGACGTGTGCGTCAGGGGCACCATCGCTCTCGGCGCTGAACTGAGCGGTCGTTCGAATTCCGGGGCCGCCACGGTGTCGCACGGCGCCTGCCACCATGATTGCCCGGACACCTGCGCGTGGCTGTTCCCGGAGCATTCGCGAGGCTGCCAGCCCCTCCGAACCGCGTGATACCATCGAATCAGGTGTAATCCACTCATGCCGCGATGGCGCCGGCTATCAACTCCGCGCCGTGTTTCATTCCGAGGTCTTCCATGCCCGATTCGTTTGCAGTGAGCGACCGCACGCGGGTTGTGCGCGAAGCTAACCGCGCGGTGTACGATCGCGAGGCCATTTACAAGATTTTGGACGAGGGATTCGTTTGCCACGTTGGCTTTGCGGCGGAGGGCCAACCGTTTGTGATTCCCACCATGTTCGCGCGCGTGGGCGATGCGATTTATTTTCACGGCTCGGCGGCGAGCCGGATGCTGCGCGGGGCCGGTAGCGGTTTGCCCGTCTGCATCACGGTGACGCTGCTAGACGGGCTGGTGCTGGCGCGGTCGGTGTTCAATCACTCGATGAACTACCGGTCGGTGGTGGCGCTAGGCACCGCGACACTGATCAGCGAACCCGCAGAAAAACTGGCGGCGTTGCGGGCGTTTACGGAAAAGCTGATTCCCGGGCGCTGGGAAGATGCGCGGCAACCGAACGAACAGGAATTGAAAGCCACCAGCATCCTGAAATTACCGCTGACGGAAGTTTCCGCGAAGGTGCGGACCGGCGATGTGGAAGATGACGCGCCGGATTACGCGCTGCCTGTCTGGGCCGGCATTGTTCCGTTGCGGCTGGTGGCGGATGCGGCGATTCGCGATGAACGCTCTGACGCTTCGATTCCCACGCCGCCCTACGCGGCACATTTTCGCAGGTGAGCCATGAGCGAATCTAGTTCGGCATTCAACCGGGCGCCGATTAAACCCATTGTGGCGATTGCGGCCCTCGAATCGTTGGACATTCGGGTGGGCACGATTCAGAAGGTGGAAGAGGTGACGCGCTCGGAGAAGCTGCTGAAGTTGACGGTCAGCTTTGGCGATCACACGCGGTCGATTCTGGCGGGGATCAGGAAGGAAAGAGAGAACCCGCGGGAAATTGAGGGCCGTCAGGCTCTGTTTGTGGTGAATCTGGAGCCGCGAAAGATGGCCGGGGAAATTTCCGAAGGGATGCTTTTTGATATCGGCTACGCGGACGGCGTAAGGCCGGTGCTGGCAACGCCGGAGAAGCCCGTGCCGGATGGAACGCGGGCGGGCTAAAGGGTCGGGTGTTGCGGTTTTCTGGCTGCGGCGGCTCCGCCGCCCCTTTTGGGGATTACAGTTGGCCATCAAAATTAGCTTGGGAGATTGCGTTTTCACCGCTAAAGCGAGAGCTGAGCTCCCGCACCCAAAACCAAGAGCGGCCCGAGTCAGAAGGCGGGCTCAACACTTGGCGGCGCGGAGGAAATCGGCCAGCAGGCCGTAGCCGGTGGCTTCGATGCCCGGATTGTGCTCCACGAGAGAAATACTCATCACATCAAGATCGAAGCGAATAGCGGAACTGGTACCTTCCAGGCCGGCCATGGGATCGGACATGAGCAGGAGTTCCGGGCCGACGCGGCATTCGACGCCGTCGCCGCGGCGCTCGGCGCGGCAGATCAGTTTGTAGCGCATGCCAGCCGCGCGCACGGACCGTATTTTTTCTTCGCTGAGTTCGCGGATGCCGGTGCGCTGCACCTGCTCAATGCGCAGCGGAACGCCCATTAAAACGTTGACGATCGCGGTGACCTTAACGGTCGCGTCCCAGCCATCCAGGTCGTGCGTCGGGTCGGTTTCGGCGATGCCTGCGGCTTGCGCGCGTTTGACGGCTTCGTCGAGAGAACGGCCCTTTTCCATTTCGGTGAGCACGACATTGGTGGTGGAATTCAGGACGCCGGCGAAACCACGCAACTCGGTGGCAGGAAGGCCCAACGGAAAAAGCGAGAAGATGGGCGCACCGTCCATCACAGTGGATTCGAACAGGAATTGCTTGCCCCTTGCTTTGGCAAGCCCCGCGAGCCGCTGGTAATCGTGGACCAGCGGCCCTTTATTGGCGCTGATGGCGTGGGCCCCGGCTTCGAGTGCGGCGACCAGATGATCGATGGCAGGTTGGCCCGAATGCGTGTCCAGAGAGCTGGCCTCAAACAGCACATCGGCTTTGGAGCGCTCGAGCCACTCGCGGACGTTGCGCGGCGGATTGGCGAGTTGGGGAAAATGACTGCTCAGCGCGGCGATCGGGTTCAGGCCTTCGGGCTCGGCGATCCAGCCGATGCGGCGGGTGGCGATTCCGGTGAGGCGCCAGCGAACATCGTATTTGCGACGCAGCTCGCTTTCCTTGGAGATGAGCAGGCGCAGGAGGGCGCGCCCCACGTGCCCGAAGCCGACGATGGCGAGATTGTAGGAAGGGATGAGAGGTCTCCTGGCGAGCGAATCGCGCGGAAATTATAGCGGATTTTGGGCGGAGTTTATGGGAGAGCGGCCGACCGGGTCGGCCGCTCTTAAGGGTCAAGATTAGCCTCCTCGATTGATTGGGGAGGCAGCGATTGCACCTTAAAAGAGGCAGCCGGGCTCCCGCACTCAAAAAAAGGCGGCTTTAGTGGAGGGCGGATAATTTTGCGGCGGCTTCGTTAATCAGTGCGACTTCTTGGTGCAGTGTTTTCGCGGCTACGCCGACTTGCTCTTCGGCTTCCCTCCAGCGCTTGAGTTCCAGGGCTTCGCGGACGCCCGGGATGGTTTTTGCTTCGTAACCCGTATACTGGCCGGGAGCGTAGATTTCGTGCTTGAACCAGGGGCGGCCCGGGAGGCCTTCGGGATTGGTGAGGCGGCGCTCGCTGTCCATCAGCAGATGGTTTAGCTCCTCTGCTGAGGCGGAAGTGTTTGCCAGGTCGCCGCGCGTATCGGCTTCGGCATAAGCCTTTCTGTAGGCCTCGGCGGCCTTTGCGAGCTCGGCGATGACGTTGTCGAGGGGCGCGAAATTGATAAACGGGGCGATATCTTCATGTTTGGGCGCGACCGTGGGATGTTTTGGGTCGTTGATGGCCTGGAAGACTCCTTCCTCAATTTCCTTGTTGCGTTCGCGGATCTCGTCCTGCTTTTGTTGCAGCAGGGTTTTGAGTTCCTTCACGTAGGTTTGCATGGTGTCGGCGAAATCGGTGAACTCAAAGGGCAGAATATCCGCGTCGGCGAGACGGATTACGGCTGTGCCGGAGGTCTGCGCAAGGGCGCGGCCGTAGACGAACTCCGTATCGCTGAAGTGGGTGAACCAGTAGAAATCGTCATAAATGGAATGGTAGATGCCGCCGCCGTCTTCACCGCCGTAGCCGATATTGAGAGAGGCGATTCCGTCGTGCTGCACGAAGGCGCCGTAATCGGAACCGGAACCGAGCGCGCCGATGCGAAGATCGGTGCGGTTGCGGGCTTCCGCGCGATCGTCGGCGGTGGTGGCAGTGGAGATTGTCTGAAGTTGTGCGCGCTTCCAGACGGAAAGTTTGGTTTCGGGATCCTCGACGTCGCGGACAACATCGTTGATGAATTTTTCGAGCGTGTGCGAACCTTCGGCGTCAAAATAACCGCGGCCATTGGTGTCGGAGTTGATGTAGACGACGGCATGCTTCATCAAGTCGTCGCCGTGGTCTTCCACCCATTCGGTCGAGCCGATCAGGCCGGGCTCTTCGCCATCCCATGCGCAATAGATGATGGTGCGTTTGGGCTTCCAGCCTGTTTTCAGGAGTTCGCCGAAGGCGCGCGCTTCTTCGAGTTCGGCAACCAGGCCGGAGATGGGATCTTCCGCCCCGTTGACCCACGCGTCGTGATGATTGCCGCGGATCACCCACTGGTCGGGAATGGTGCTGCCGGGAATTCTGGCGATGACGTCGTAGATCGGCTTCAGATCCCAATTCGATTTCATTTTCAAATGGACTTTGAGCGTGCTGGGGCCGACGTGATAGGTGAGCGGAAGACTTCCGCGCCACTCGGTGGGCGCAACCGGGCCGGTGAGCGCGGCCAGCAGCGGCTGCGCATCGCCATAGGAAATGGGCAGCACGGGAATTTTGGTGATGACCGGAGAATCTTCAATCCTCAGGCGCTTGGCATCTTTTTTCGCGGCCACACCGGGGGTGAGCGGGTCGCCGGGGAAGATGGGATCGTCGGCGACACTGCCGCGCTGCACACCGTCGCTCGGGCGGAAGCCGCCTTTGGGAAAAGTTTCGCCGGGAGAATAACCATCTCCTTCGGGATCGGAATAGATGATCGAGCCGACGGCGCCGTGCTCGGCGGCAACTTTGGGCTTGATGCCGCGCCAGGAGTGGCCATAACGGGCGATGGCGATGGCTCCTTTGACGGAAACGCCGAGGCGTTCGAGGCGGTCGTAATCTTCGGGGATGCCGTAGTTGACATAGACGAGTGGCGCGACGACGTCACCGTCTTTCGAAAACGCGTTATACGTGGGCAACTGTTCGGATTTCTGGCCGGACGTCGGATCCACGGTGAGCGTGGGTTCTTCGAGCTTGGCGGTGAATTTCACGGAGCAGTCGGTGGTGGACGCGCTCTTGCAGTCGAGAAGCTCGAGCTGGCGTTCTTTGGGCGTGGGAAAAAGGACGTCATAGGATTCGATCTGCACGCTGAAGCCGAATTCCTTGAATTTCGCGGCAAGCCAGTCGGCGTTGTCCTTGTCATAGAGCGAGCCCACGTGATGCGGGCGGGCGGAGAGGCGCTGCATGTACGCGCGCATGTTATCGGGGCTCGGAATGGCGCGAAGTTTTTCTTCCCACTGGCGCTCGGCGCGGGAAGCTTCGGCGGAGTAGCCGTACAGCGGCGATTCATCCGCCGCGACGCCCGAATAAAGCCGGGAAGTGGCCATGGCCAGAAGGCAGGCGACGAACAGAATGAAGCGAGTTGATCTGGTCAAGAAAAGCTCCTGAAGCGCAAGGGAACGATTATTCCGTGATTGGGGAGAAGCTGCAAGGAGCCAATTTGTGCGGCAGACGCCGGGGGCAGGTTGCCCGCTTTAATTTGAGCGTCGCGGGCCGCGATCAAGGAACAACACCAGGAGGCCGGCGAGGGAGAGCAAGGCGGCGACACTCATCAAGCCGGCACGAAACGAGCCAGTGGTATCGCGAAGATGGCCGATCCAGTACGGGCCGAAGCCGCTACCGAGATTGCCGATGGAGTTGATCAGCGCGATGGAACGCGCCGCGGCGGCAGCCGTGAAGGAGCCGGAGGCCATGGCCCAGAATGGTCCGGCCATCGAAGAAGACGCGGACAGGGCGATGGCAAAGCAAAAAACGCTGATGGCGATGCCGGGCGAAAAGCCGCTGACGACGAGGGCGACGCCTCCTGCAAACGCGGAAAACGCGATGTGCCAGCGGCGCTCTCCGTTGCGGTCCGAGTGCGCGCCGATCAGGACCATGAGGATCGCTGCCGCAAGATAGGGGACTGTGGATAACAGTCCAAGAAGAAAATTGGAAAGACCCGTGAGCGAGCGCAAGGCGCTTGGCAGCCAGAGGCTAATCCCGTAGGTGCAGGTGTTCAAGCCGAAATAGACCACTGCAAATCCCCAGAGGCGGGCATTCAGAAACCATGGGCCCGGATATTCCCCTGAAGTTGCCGATCTGGGGCCTGCTTCACCGTCGAGGGTCTCGAGCAGCCAGGATTTTTCCGCTGGAGAAAGCCAGGCCGCGCGGCTGGGATCGTCGACAAGAAAAAACCAAGTCGCGAAACCGAGCAGAATTGCAGGAACGGCTTCCAGAAGAAACATCCACTGCCAGCCGGCGAGGCCTCCGCGGTGATTCCAATCCAGCAGCAAGCCGGAAATCGGGCCGCCAATCACGCCGGAGACGGGGCCGGCGGTCATGAACAGCGCGACGACTCCGGCTCGGGCGCCCGCGGGGAACCAGGAGCGCAGGTAAAAAATTACGCCGGGAAAGAATCCGGCTTCTGCGGCGCCGAGAAGAAACCGCAGCGAATAGAAAAAAGCGACGGAGTGGACCGAAAACATACAGCCGGAGATTATGCCCCAGCAGATCATCAGGAGTGAGATCCAGCGGCGGGCGCCGACGCGCTCTAGCGCCAGGTTGGCCGGAACCTGAAACAGAAAATAGCCGAGGAAGAAAATCCCGGCGCCGAGGCCGTAGACCGCATCGCTGAAACCGAGTTGCCCCTTCATTTGCAGGGCGGCGAAGCCGACGTTGATGCGATCGAGATAGGCGATCACGTACAAGAGGAAAAGAAACGGAAGCAGGCGCCAGCGAAGTTTGCTCAGGAGCAAGGGTCGATCGATGGAGATTTTTGGCGCGAGAGACAAATGTTGGAGAATTTTGCGCACTATCGCTTCGGGGGCCAATTCCACGGGAAGAGTGAAGGCTTCGCGCGGTTCCTCGAGGTCGGCAAACTGTCCCGCAAGAATGGCTGCTCCTGCGAAGTGGCCGCGGCGTTCGCGCAGGCGCTTGCCGATGAGCACCGGCGAGCCCTTCAGGTAGACCAGTTCGATGGGCAGATTTTTCGCGAGCCGCTGCCGGTAGCTCCGCTTGAGCGCCGAGCAGGCTAGGACAACATCTTTCGCCTCCGCGTGCAGCGCCGCAAGCCTGGCATGGATCCGATCGAGCCACGGGAGGCGGTCGGCGTCCGTCAACGGAATGCCGTTGCGCATTTTGGCGATATTTTCGGGTGAATGGAACTCATCGGCTTCCAGAAACACCCAGGCCAGCCGCTCGGCCACGAGTTTGCCGATGGTGCTTTTTCCGGAGCCGGTGACTCCCATGATGAGAAGTATCATTCGTCAGACTCGAAAATCGGGCGCGCCGAGTTTCGCGCACTCCGCGGGGCAAGTCCAGCACTCGTTCCTGAACTGGAGTACACTGCCTGCATTTGCGGTGGGCGGCAAGCTGGAACTGTGCAGGGAGACTTCCGGGAAACCCTTGAGCATAGCCAAAACAGCGGCAAAAAAAGCGGGACTGCTCTATTTCGTGTTCGTAATGTTCGCCTACACCACGGGCGGACCGTTCGGCATGGAAGAGATGGTGACGACGAGCGGGCCGGGCTTGACGCTGCTGTATTTGCTGGTGATTCCGCTGTTCTGGTCGATTCCGGTTTCGCTGGTGGCGGCGGAATTGACAACCGCGATTCCCGTGGAAGGAGGATTTTATCGCTGGGTGCGCGCGGGCTACGGAAATTTTTGGGGATTTCTGGCGGGGTGGTGGAACTGGAGCGCTTCGTGGCTGCTGGGCGGGAGCTACGCGGTTCTGTTCAGCGATTACCTGGGGGGCTTTTTCCCGCGGCTGGTGGGCTGGAAACATTATCTGGTTTCGGCGGCGCTGATCGCTCTGCTGGCGTATGTGAATATTCGCGGAATCCAGATGGTGGGGATTGTTTCCACGGTGCTGGAATTTTCCGTGCTTGTGCCGGTGCTGGTGCTGTGCGTGATCGCGGCCACGAAATGGCATTTCAATCCGTTTCATCCGTTTCTTCCGCCGCACGTGCCGCCGTTAGAAGTGTTCGGCGTGGGGCTGGCGCTTGGGTTGTGGCTGTATTCGGGTTACGAGCAATGTTCGAGTGTGGCGGAAGAGATTGAGAATCCGCGGCGCAATTTTCCGATTGCGCTTGGAATTGTGGTGCCGCTATCGATTGTCACGTATTTTTTGCCGGCGCTCTGTTCGCTGGCGGCACTCGGAAACTGGGATAAATGGAACACAGCTTATCTGCCGACAGCAGGTCTGCTCATCGGGGGAAGCCTGCTTGGATTCGCGCTGACGGTGGCGGCGATGCTGGGGAACGTTTCGCTACTGAATGCAACGGTGCTGACGAGTACGCGAATGCCCTCTTCGATGGCGGAGGACGGTTATTTGCCGCCGGTGTTTGCAGCGAAGCACCCGAAATACGGCACGCCGTGGATCGCGATTCTGATTTCGTCTGGGATTTACGCGCTGCTGGCGTTTCACACGCTGGCGCAGTTGCTGACCGTCTACATCTGGCTGCGGAGCCTGGTGACCGTGCTGACGGTGTTGGCCGCGTGGAAGCTGCGGAAGACGCGGCCGGAGATGCCGCGGCCGTTTCAGATTCCTTGGGGAGACGCTGGGCTGGCGTACGTGGTCGTCGCGCCGATCCTGATGACGATTGTGGCGCTAGTGTTCAGCGACAAGTTTGCGTTGAAGTGGGGGCCTGTGCCCGTGGCGCTGGGCGTGGTGGCGTACTTCGTCTTTCCGATAGTCAAGAAATGGGCTGCCGCCTGATCCTGTGGGAACCAATTGCGGAGATCCGGGGTCTAAGAGAAATATGCGAGTCGTGCTGCGCTTTGTGGTCTGTATGACCGTGCTTGCGCCAATTCCCTGCCCGCCCGCCCCGGCACAAGAAGCGCTGCAGTTGTTGCACAAGATGCAGGAGGCGCTGGGCGGCGCGGCCAAGATCGCTGGCATCCAGGACTTTGAGCAAAGCGTCGGCGCCGACACGTGGGACAGCGACGGCAATCTGCATGGCAGGGTGCGCAAACGCACGCGCTGGATAAGGCCGAACATACTGCGGCTGGATCAGGTCGGCCCGGATGATACCTATGCTCTCTATTTCGATGGAAAAGCCGGCTGGGAGATATTGCCCGATCAATCCGTCGCGGATCTCGCCGGCGGGGAATTAAAGTTCGCGCAGAAATATCTGCGGGATTTCAACCTGCTTTTGTGGCTTGCGGATCGTGATCCCCTTTACGCGATCGCTTCTCCCGCGCCAAACGTGCTCGCGATTTCCGTCAAAGGCGATTCCTCGAGCAAGCTGGAAATCACGCTCGATCCTGTTAGTTCTCTTCCGGTGAAGCAGACGGCTGTCTCTCTGGCTGATCCGGACAATCCAGTGGCCAGCGAGACACGGTTCGATCAATGGGCGGCGTTTGGCGGAGTGATGTTTGCGCAGCGGATTACGATCCTTCAGAGAGGCAAGCGTGTGGCAGACATAACCGTGGAGCAGACCAAACTGAACGGGGGACTCAAACCTGATCAGCTTGCCCAAAAACCGTCGGACCTGAAACCGGTGATGGCGCGTTAGGCGGGTTAGGTGAGCCAGTCGAGGACTTTGTAGTAAGCGCCCGCTAGAGGCAGGGCCCAGGTGTTGCCGCTGCGGAGCCCGGGGGGCGCGCCGGGAAACGCGATGCGGGTGAAGGGATTGTCGTCGGGATCGCCACAGATGACTCCCGCGAGTTTTGCGCCCATCCAGGTGGCCGCCGCGACGCCGTGGCCGGCAAAGCCGAGGGCGAAATACATGCCGTCGATTTTTCCCGCGTGCGGCATCACATCCATCGCGAAATCGAGCGTGCCACCCCAGACGTATTCGACTTTTGCGCCGCGAAGCTGAGGGTAGACTTCGATCATTCCCTTCCGCAGGAGACGGGCGCTTTCGCGCACCGTGCTTTCAGATTCCGGGAAGAATGCGGCGCGCCCGCCGAAGAGGATGCGATTGTCGGGCGTCAGCCGATAGTAGTAGAGGAAATGTTTGGAGTCGTAGATCATGCGGTTGCGCGGGCTGAGTTCGGCCGCAAGGGCCGCGGGAAGTACTTCCGTAGCGATGATGTAGGAGCCGATGGGAATCACTTTTTTGCGCAACGAAGGCGTGGCTACGGTGGTGTAGGCGCCGCTGGCCAGCAGGACTTCTTTTGCAGTTAGCGCACCGCGAGCGGTTTCCACTCGGAAGCTGCCGCTGGCGCCATTGGGCCGCGTAGAAACGCTTGTGACGCGCGTGTGGTCGAAAAGGCAGGCGCCTTGGCGTTGCGCTGCTTTCGCCAGGCCATCGACATAACGTGCCGGATTCACGCCGGCGCTGGTTTCGTCCACCATGCCACCGAAATAAATTTCCGAACCGATTTCAGATTGCAACGCGCCCTTGGGAATCAGGCGCAGTTCATGATTGAACTCGCTCCTGATGCGCGCGGCGGCCGCTGCGTAATCATCGAAATGGGCTTGCTTGCAGGCAACTTCCAGGTGGCCGCAGCGCGAGAAATCGCAGTCGATTCCCTCTTCCTTTACGATCCGCTCAACAAGGTCGATGGATTCAAGTGAGGCGGCGTACATGCGCTGTACGGCTTCGCGCCCATAGCGCTTGATCAGCGTGGGCACGGGCAGCTTCATACCGGTGAGGACCATTCCGCCGTTGCGGCAGCTTGCGCCCCAGCCGAGCGATTCGGCTTCGAGCAACGCCACCCGCACCCCGCGCTGCGCCAGCACGCGCGCCGCGGAGAGGCCGCAGAATCCTCCGCCAACGATGGCGACGTCCACCTGGTCGGGCAAGGCTCCGGTCGCGCCCGTGGCAGGCTCCGCCACCGTGTCCAGCCAGTAGTTCTGTTCCTTTATGGTCATGGAAGTGCCGTCGAGATTCTAGCATCCGCGGCGGAATCAGGAAAACGCGCGGGAAAGCGGGCGGCGCGCCAGTTTCTGACTAAAGCGCTAAGCAACTGGTGGCCAGGACGTTCCACACACCCTGATTGAACTTCGTCGCCAAATGTTCATGAGCCATTCACAAAGTCGTTTTCTCCGCGGCCTAACCTGAGCAGGCCCATTGTCCCCGTAAGACTGTAAATACAGGAGAAAGCGAATCTATGATCAGACTAACGACGCCGGCTTGTGCCGCGGCAACTCTCATGCTGTGCGGTATCTTCACCGCTCCCGTTTTTGCACAGTCAGCCGCGGCGCCATACCAACTGAGTGTCTTTGCCCATGCTCCCAAGGGCTCAAGCGCGCCCGATTCCATTGCCGTAGTTCGCGATCACGTTTTTGTCGGATATGGCGATGGCCATCTGCCCGACGGCTCCGACGGATTGAACAGTGAAATCGTCGAATACCGGATGGATGGCACCATCGTTCACACCTACACAGTGCCGGGCCACAGCGACGGTCTTAAGGTCGATCCCACCACGCACCTTCTCTGGGCACTCCAAAACGAAGATGCCAACGCCAATCTCGTCGTCATCAATCCTGAAACCCACGGGCAGAAACTCTACACCTTCGCTTCAGCGGCTCATGGCGGCGGTTATGATGACATCGTTTTCCGCGGCTGCAAGGTTTACATCAGCGCCTCGAATCCGGCCAACAACCCGAACGCCGGCCCGGCCATCGTCAGCGCCACACTGGAAGGAAGCACCGTTGAGGTGAAACCCGTGCTTTTTGGCAATGCCAGTGCCGTTGATATTCCCACCGACAAGACAGTACAACTCAACCTGCAGGATCCGGATTCGATGACTCTCGACCCGGAGGGCAACCTTGTGCTCGACAGCCAGGCCGATCAGGAATTAATCATTATCAGCAACCCCGGTGGATCCAACCAACGGGTGCTGCATCTGCCTTTGAGCTATCTCTCCTCTACCGGCGTAACACCGGTGGAAGTTGATGACACCGCATTCGTCACCTCCACCGAAGGGTTCATTCTCTTCGCCGACAAAAAGCTGAACGCCGTCTTCTCTCTGAAGAAGAGCGCTTTCGTGCCCGGTGCCGCCTACACCGCCGCCGACGGCGGGCCGTTTGTAGGCACCATTGATATGACCACTGGCCTCATCACCCCCATCGTGACTGGTCTGGGAAATCCGGGGGGCCTGGTGTTCGTCAATACCTCGAAGCACGACGGGGATGACCCGCGCCGCGACGATCCTGACGCCTGCCATGAACGTGACGGAGATTCCCGCTAGCTCGATCCGTCCGGTCAAGTCCAGAAACCGCAAATTCGCGTGCGGCTCCGGGCGATCAGGCTCGGAACCGCATCGCGGTTGCTACTATCTGCGCACAACTCGCCCACTGCAATCTACTCAGGCGGGATTGACTTTAACCAGCCTCCGCTGCCGTTTTCTGCCAACTAAGGTAATGCCGCGCCTCTGAAGGCGGAGGCAATACTGGGAAGGCGAGAAGGGTTGCTCGGATTGGTAGAAGAAACGCCCGCTTAAACGCGGCGGAGGACGATGTGGGTGATTTCCGGAGGGGCGCCGAGGCGGACTGGCGCGCCGACCGTGCCGAGGCCGCGATTGACGTAGAGAGCGGCGAGGCCATTCGGGGCATTGGGCATGAGTTTGATGGTTTCGCCCATGCGTTTTGGCTGGTCGGGCATAAGCAGCGGCCGATGATAGAGGCCTGCGATGTAATCGGTGATGAACCGCGCGGGGCTGAGGCTCACGTCGAGAATTTCGACCTGCACCTGGCCGCCGTGGGTGTGGCCGGCGAGGGAAAGTTCAATGCCCAATTCCGCCGCGCGATTGAAGGTGTTCGGATTGTGCGACAAGAGAATGTTCGGCATGTCCCGGCGCACCAGCGGCTCGAGATTCGCCAGCATCTGCTGCTTGCGTCCACTCGGTGAGCGTTCGCGCTGGTAGTCCACGCCGATCAGATTCAGTTGCCCGCCCTTATAGTTGATGATGGCATTTTCGCGGCGCAGGAGTTTCATGCCAGCCTGCCGGTAAAGGCGCTCGGCCAGATCTTCCGCGCGGGCGTAAATTTCGTGATTCCCATTGCAGCCATAAACGCCCAGCGGCGCGCGCAACTGGCGCACTTCCTCGACGCAGTCCCACATGGAGTCGTGCATGCCGGTGATCAGGTCTCCCGTGACCACGGCCAGGTCGGCGCCAACGTCATTGGCCATATCGACGGCGCGGCGGACCGATTCGCGGGTCATGTACGCGCTCAAATGGATATCGCTGATCTGCACGATCTGCATGCCGTCAAGCTCCGCCGGTAGGTTGTTCAGGGGAATTTCGATGCGGTGAAGCTCGTAGCGCAGCCGCTCTGCGCCAAAACCGTACATCACGCCCAGAAACGGGGCGGCCCCGGCGACAACGCTGGCGGTGCGGAAAAAGGTGCGGCGCGAGGGGTCGGGAACGATATCTTCAAGATCGATGCGGTGCGCCGGAAGCCTGGGAGCGTCTTTGGGCACAGGCTTACGGAAGCGGTGCCAGAGCCATTCGATGCCATGGACGAATTTGATGGCCAGATAGCCACAAAGCGCGCTTAGAAACCACAAGCCCGCGAAGGTGGTGACAGGGGATTGATTCGGCAGGAGTCGCCCATGATCCTGGCGGATGCTATCGGCAATGGATACGACGATGAGCAGCAGGCCCGCGAGGTAAAGCACTCGGACGCCCACCCGCAGGGTTGTGCGGCCCCAGTGTCCGGTGACGCGCCACAAGGCCCGGTACCAGAACCTCTGGGACAAAAACAGGACCGTCACGATGGACAGCCCAACCAGGGCGCGCAGTAAAAACCAACTCCACATCAATGTGTAACTCCCTCGACCAGGTTCTACCAGAGTAACACGCGGGGCGTAAGCCTTTTCTAAAGTCTTCAGGCCCCGTAGCCAGAAGTAAACCTCCCGTTTTCTGCACCATCCCGCGACTTCGGCGGGCCTATGACGTATGATGGCGGGCGGCCAGGGCCGGTTGGCTTGCTATTTTCCTGCCAAATTGAAACATCCGGAGGGGTGATACGTCTGAAGAGACATAGAAAGCCCTTCGGTTGGACACCCAAAGGAGAGAAGCTATGAAACGTTTTACGAGGTTTGCATTGCTATGGTTTGCGGTGTGTTTTGCCTTGGCGCCCCTCTGGGCGCAGGAAGCCCCGAAGAAGGCGCCGGGGCCGGCTCCCAGCCCGCACGAGGCCGTATTGGAGCAGTGGAATGACGTTGGACGGAAGCTGATTGCGATGGCGCAGGATTTTCCCGAGGACAAGTTTTCGTTTAAGCCGCAGGCGGAGTCGCGGACGTTTGTCGCCAATATGGTACACGCCTCGGCTTCGATGTACTTCTTCACAGATACCGCCGCGGGGAAGAAACCGCGCTATGCCGACGATCCGAAGGACGTGAGCGTGAAGACGCGGGCGGAGTTGGTGGCGTTTGTGAAGAAGTGCGTGGAGGACGGCGCCGCGGAGATTAAGGCCAAGGGCGACAAGGGCCTGATGGAAGCCGTTAACGATGGCGGGCCGCATCTGGACCGGCTCTACGATCTGGCTTATGGGCTGATCGAGCATTCGGGGGAACATTACGGGCAGCTCGTGGTGTACTACAGGATGAATGGCCTGGTGCCGCCGGAATCAAGGCCGAAGAAGTAGGGAAAGCAAGGAATTACAGGAAGGACAGGACGTAAAGGAATTCGGAGATCTAAGGCCAAATTGAGGGCACGGTGCGAATGCAGCGTGCCCTTTTTTCTCTGAAGGCTGCCTTTTGAGTGCGGCGCAACCCAAAACCTAGCCGGCGGCGATGCCGGCGATTCCCTTTTCAAGGAGGCGCTTCAATTCTTCGGAGTCGCTCGTGGGAGGGAGACAGGTGTTGCCGGAGCAGACGAGGGCACTGGCTTTGTCTTTGGGGAGATGGGGCAGCGCGTGGCGCAGGGCGACGGGTAGATATTCGAGCGAGGTGGCAGGAGTGGCGCGAAGGACGGCCTTGCCAAGACGAAAGACATCGTTCGCGGCTCGCTCCAGGGCTTCTGCGGCGGCGTCTCCTTCGGCGCCCGTGATGACCACTTGCGGTGGGTGTTCCGCGAAGAGAACGGCTGCCAGACCATAGGTTGCGGCAAACAGGCCGTATTCTGGCGCGATGCCGGCGAAGGCTTCGAGGGTCTTCCTGGCCCAGTTGAAATATTTGGCATCGTCGGTGTAGGCGTGCATGCGCGTTAGGGCCATCGCAGCGACCGAGTTCGCGCTGGGCGTCGGGGAATCCTGAAATGGTTTGCGGCGCACTTCGAGGCCGCCCATTGCGGGAGCGTCGGAGGCGCGGTCAAAGAAGCCGCCGTTCGCCGCGTCGCCGTATTTCTCGATGGTAAGATCCATGGTTCTCTGCGCGGCACGGAAGTATTTTGCGTCGAGTGAGGCTTCGTAGGCATCGAGAAGCGCCAGGACGCCAAAAACCTGGTCGTCCAGCGAACCACGCAGGGCCGGGCCCCCGATGCGGTGGGCAAAACCGCTTTCCTCACTCCACGCGTCCCGCAACATGCGATCCATCGTTTTCTGGGCAAAGGCGCCGGAATTTGCGGCCAGCTCGTCTTCCAGTACGCGGGCCGCCTTAAAGTAAGTGGAAACAAACATCGCGTTCCAGCTTACATACATGGTCTTGTCTATAAATGGCGTGGGCCGGGGTATGCGCGCCGCCAGCAGTTTACGTTTGGCGTTGGCGATGGTCAGGCGGCCAGTAGATTCCTCAAGGCCGAGCAACCTGGCGATTTCCGGGACGCCGCGGGCGATCCACAAAACATTTTTCTCGGGGTTGTGGTGCATTTCGCCGTGGGCTTCAACGTCGTAGTACAACTCCATAACGCGCGCCTCTTCGGGCGACAATGCGGCGCGCAGTTCGTTGAGCGTCCAGGTGAAGTAGTCGCCGTCGTCGTCGAGGGAATAGTCGGCGTCCTGGCTGGCGTAAAAGCCACCGTTCGCCTGATCGGACAGTTCCCGATTCACCCAGCCGATGATGCTTTCGGCGGTTTCTTTCAGAAACGGGTTCTGAGTCACCTGCCAGCCGTAAAGATAGTTCCGCAGCAACTCGGAGTTGTCGTAGGACATTTTCTCGAAGTGGGGAAGGAGCCAGCGCTCGTCAACGGAGTAGCGGTGGAAGCCGCCGGCCAGTTGATCGTAGACGCCGCCTTTGGCCATTTTTTCGAGCGTGGTTTCGGCCATGGCGAGGAGATGCTTTTCGCCAGTCTGGCGGTAACGTTCAAACAGGAGGTCGACGGCTGAGGCGTGGGGAAATTTCGGCGCATTGCCGAAGCCGCCATTTCGCAGATCGAAGAGTTGCGTCAGCGAGCTGATTTGCGAATCGATTACGCCGGGGTCGAGTTCACCCTTCGCTCCGGCGAACGCTTCGGCCTTGGCTACTGCTTCGGCGAGCGCTATGGAAGTTTTCAGGAGATCGTCGCGCTTGTTCTGGTACGCATCGGCAACGGCAAGCAGGATGCGGCGAAACCCGGGACGTCCGCCCTGATCCTCCGGCGGAAAATAGGTGCCGCCGAAAAACGGCTTGCCATCAGGCATCAGGAAGCCAGTCAGCGGCCAGCCGCCCTGCCCGCTGATGGCGCTGATGGCGGACTGGTAGCGGGAATCGACATCGGGGCGCTCGTCGCGGTCCACTTTCACGGGGATGAAATGTTCGTTGATGATTTTCGCGATAGCGGGATTTTCGTAGCTCTCGCGGTCAATCACGTGGCACCAATGGCACCAGACGGCGCCAATGTCGAGCAGGATCGGCTTGTCCTGGCTTTTGGCGAGGCCGAAAGCATCTTCTCCCCATTCATACCAGTTGATGGGCTGATGCGCCGCCGAACGCAGGTAGGGGCTGGTGGAGTCTTTCAATCGGTTTTCGGTCATGGCGGTATGTGGCTCTCCCTGCGGCGTTTTGTGGATGGAATGTTGCTGCGCTGGCGTTAAAGGTGACCCTACGCCTGATGCGGACGGTCGCTAGAAAATCACAAGCGCTCTGCTCTAATGCAAGTGCGTGCCGGGGCCGAGATCGTGCGGGTCCAGTGGCTTGCGGCCGGAGTAGCCTTCATCCTGGCGGTGGTAATAGCGGATACGGTCTTCGCCGAGCTTCCAGCACAAGTACACTTCCTGGTTGTCCACAATGGCGGGGAAATCGAGCAGGCCAACATCGAGATCCTTGATGAGACATCCGGTCGACAGAATTTTCTCGAGGTTGGTCTTCATCACTTCCGCGAGGTTCTGCTGATCCATACGTTTTTCCGCGAGCTTCGCGTAGGGCACCAGCACGCCACCCATCATCATGATGCGGGTGGAAACGGCTGTTAAGTCCTGTTCGAGCACGGATAGTTTCTTGCGCGCACCGATAGCTTCAATCAGAAAGGGTTCAAGCTCCTGTCGGGCGCGCTCCGCCTCGGTCAGGGTGAACAATCGCTGGGGTTGCTCTGGCTGCTCTTCGCGCTCGTCGTCGTGGTCTTCCGGCATGCCGTTTCCATCCGTTCCCGGGACAACTCGGGGCCTATGGCAAGGATAACACGCGAATGAGCGGGAGGCCGCCGAAGCGTTCTGACTGGAATCGCCTAGCCGCCGATGAAGACCATGGTGCGCGAGGGCGGCTGGAAGCCGGGTTCGTTGATGCGATGCCCGGCTTCTTTTTCAGTGACCACGCCGCGAATCTGTTCCTCGATGTCCGCGTCGGACGCGCCGTTGCGGAGCAGGGCGCGCAGATCATGGTCATCCTTGCTGAACAGGCAGGTGCGCACTTTGCCGTCGGCGGTCAGGCGGATGCGCGAGCAGTGGCCGCAGAAGGGTTGCGTGACCGGGGCGATCAGGCCGATTTCACCAGGCGCGCCATCGACAAACTTATACTTGCGCGCGGTTTCGCTTTTTGCGTGAGGAATCTCTACCAGCGGCCATTGCGCGTGGATGCGGCGATAGACTTCCTCGGCGGGGACCATCAGTTCGCGCGACCAGTGACGGTCGGCGTCGAGCGGCATGAATTCGATGAAGCGCATGATCACGCCGCGATCGCGCGCGAATGCGGCGAAGGCTTCCACTTCGTCTTCGTTGAAACCGCGGACAAGGACGGCGTTGATTTTCGCGGGAGCCAGCGGCGAGGCTTGCACCGCGTCAATGCCGCGCATGACCGAATCGTATGTACGCGTGCGGGTGATTTTCTCAAACTTGATCGGGTCCAGCGAATCAAGGCTGATGTTGATGCGCTGCAGGCCAGAGGCAATCAGCGAGGGCACGCGCTTGGACAGCAGGTGGCCGTTGGTGGTCATGGAGATGTCCGGCACGCCCAATTCGTGCAGCTTCTGAATGTAGCTTTCCGCTCCGTCACGCACCAGCGGCTCGCCGCCCGTGATGCGCATCTTCTCTATCCCCAGGTTCACGAAAATCCGCGCCAGGCGTCCAAGTTCGCTCCAGGAAAGAATCTGCTCGTGCTCGCGGTAATTTTCCGGGTCGGCGGAGCGGCAATAGACGCAGCGGAAATTGCAGCGGTCGGTGACGGAGATCCGCAGGTCGGTGATTTGGCGTCCGAACTTGTCGTGCAGCGTCATCAGCGTGGCCCCAAAAGGAAAAACCCGATTCGCACATGGAATCGGGCTCTAGCCGGAAATCTGCAGATTTCCGGTGGACTGGCTCCTTTCCAAGCGCGGGAGGCGCGGGTGTTTCCACCCGAACCCTCGGCAAGCCGCCATCGGCTGCCTCGCCCCGCCGCCATGGGATGTCTCTCCCGCAGGCCGGCGGAGTCGGAGTTACATCTACAATCCTACGCCCCTCGGAAAAACCTTGCAATCGGCGCCAAGGCTTCCCTGACGACCACTTTTAGTTATCCAAGTGGTGAAATTAGCCTCAGAATATCACCCTGCCAACTGTCGTCAGATCAGGGCCGTGTCGATTCTATTTCTATAGCCACGAGCCAAACGAGCCGCTTCACGTGGATATCGGCGGCGCGCCCGCCTCCTGCGCGAAAAAACCAAAGCTTGAAATCGCCACGAACCCGCCGCCTGCGGTTCCGGCCGAGTGTGGTAGAGTCTGCTAACGCCATGCGAATCTTCATTTTGGGTGCCGGCGCGACCGGTTCGCTGCTCGCGCAACTCCTGGAGCGTCAGGGACATGTGGTCTGGTGCGGGGATCGCGATCCCGCGCGTGCCCGGCGTTTCCTGGGCAAGAAATCGGCCATCCCGATCATGACGGTGAATGCGCGGAATCTTCGCGCCATCGTGAAAGCGGCGAAAGGCTGCCAGTTGATCGTCAACGCTTCGGCCTCGGTGTTCAACGAGATCGTGCTGCGCGCCGCATTGCGGCTTCGCGCGCACTATATGGATCTCAGTTCGCATTTGACGAAAAATCCGTTCAAGCCGGAGCAGGTTCGCTACAGGAAGAAGTTTCTGGCGAAACATCGCGCTGCGCTCATCAACACTGGCGCGGCACCTGGTCTCACCAACCTGCTGGTGAAGCGCGCCTCGGGTCTTCTCGATGAAGTCCAGTCGGTACACATTCGTATTTACGAAAGTACGGAAAGCGACGACCCGGTCTCCCAGTGGTCGCCGGAAGTCTCTTTCGATGAGGCCATCTCGCACCCGCGGATTTACCGGGACAAAAAATACCAACTGGCGAAGCGCTTCTCGGAACTGGAAAAGTTCCGCTTTCCGGAACCTATCGGCGCGGCCAACGTGGTTTTGGCGGCACAGGATGAGGTGGCCACGCTGCCCCACTACATCCCCATGCGCGAACTGGACGTGAAAATCGGGGGCAACGAATTCGACCGGCTGCGCCGCTGGCACAAGCAGGGAAAGCTTTCGAAATCGCGGGGCCTTCCGCGGCACCATTTTCCGGAAACGTCCTCGCCGCGAAAGATCGCCGCGCTTATCCGCCAGGGCGTTCTGCAGAATGCGCGGTTTGCCGCGTCAGTGATCGCGATCGGAGTGAAGCATTCCCCGAAAGAAGATCAGCGGCTATCCGTCCGCAGCGATGCCGTCTTTCCGACGCTCTATCAGATCCGGCGGCAGGGAAAATTTAATACGCCGGTGGCCTACGCGACGGCGCACGTAGCTTCCCTGTTCGTGAAATTTTTCCCGAGAGAAATAGCGGGGGTGTTTCCGCCGGAGGCGCTTCCCGTGGAACTGCGCCGCGCAATTCTGGCCGGGGTGAAAAAACACGGCATCAAGCTGACGCACAAGGTGACGCGATTGAAGCCCTCCGAGGAGGAAAGCGAACTGTAGCGGCCGCCGTCTCTGGCCGCGATGAAGGCAAAAAGGGCCACCTGAAGGTGCACGCGACGCGCGATGGGCTCAGCAGCAGCGGTTGGGGCGGGAGTATTTTCGGTTTAGCTGTTCGACGTAAAACTCGGCGGCGGACAAGGGCTTCTGCTCGGGCCGGCGTTCGGCGCAGGCGAGATACGTCTCATAGGCGGAATCGCCGCTCCACTGGCGCAAACCGCGCCAGAAATTATGGAATGCACCCAGAAGTCGCAGCCAAGGTGTTCCCATCAGTCGCCCTCCGCCCATTCTGTCGCCACGTACGGCGTTTCCTCGAGCACAGGCGCCTTGTCGCGGCTGAGAATGGCGTACCACTGCGCCAGCGCTTCGACGAGCAGCACCAGAATCATCACGGCGAGGACGGCGGTGACCACCGCATCCAGCCGGAGATTGAAAATGTTCCGGTGGGTGTCCGCAATCTTCGCGGCTGCGACTTTTCCGGCCACAAGTTGAGAGGCCATCACATTCGCCTGCGATAGAAATCCGATGCGGGCGTTGGCGCTGAAAATTTTCTGATAACTGGCGGTCATGGTGATGATCACCAGCCACGCCATCGGCAGCAGCGTAACCCAGATCCATTTCAGCTTGCCCATCTTCAGCAGGATCGTGGTGGCCACCACGAGCGCCACGGCGGCCAGCAATTGGTTCGAAATGCCAAACAGCGGCCACAGCGAATTGATGCCGCCGAGCGGGTCCACCACTCCCTGATACAGAAAATATCCCCACGCGCCGACGATCAGCGCGCTGGAGAGCAGAACTCCCGGCATCCAGTCCATGCGGCCCATGGGCTTCCAGACGCGCCCGCCGAGTTCCTGAATCATGAAGCGCCCAACGCGCGTACCGGCATCGAGCACCGTTAGAATAAACAACGCTTCGAACATGATCGCAAAGTGATACCAGATGCTGAGGAGCCGTTCGCCGCCGATGGTGCTGGAAAAAATCTGCGCCATGCCCACGGCGAGGGATGGAGCGCCGCCGGCACGGTTGAGCAGGGTTTGTTCCCCGACGGCGTGGGCCAAGCCGGTCATCGTCCGAGCGGAGAGCGGGTAACCCCAACCGGAGATCGTGGCGGCCGCGGCTTCCGGCGTGGCGCCCACGATGGAAGCGGGGCTGTTGATTGCGAAGTAGACGCCCGGGGTCATCGCACATGCCGCGACCATGGCCATCACGCCGACGAAGGATTCCAGCAGCATGGCGCCGTAGCCGATGAAGCGGGCGTGCCCTTCGCGCTGAATCATTTTCGGCGTCGTGCCGCTGGAAATCAGCGAGTGGAACCCGCTGATTGCGCCACAAGCGATGGTGATGAAGCAAAACGGAAATATCTTTCCGGCGAAGACCGGGCCGCTGCCGTCCACGAAGCGCGTCAGCGGCGGCATCAGCACCTGCGGGCGCACAAGCAAGATCCCCGCAGCCAATGAAAAGATCGCACCTGCCTTGATGAAGGCGCTCAAATAATCGCGCGGCGCCAGCAGCAGCCAGACCGGCAGCGCAGACGCCGCGAACCCGTAGGCGATAATCGCGAACGCCAGCGTGACGCCGCCGAGCGTGAACACCTTCGCCAGGTAAGGCGAATCGGCCACCCACTGCCCGGCCACGACAACGAACAGCACCAGCGCAACGCCGATGAGCGAAGCTTCCAGCACGCGGCCTGGCCGGAAATATCGGAGATAGACGCCGAGCAGCAGCGCGATGGGAATAGTCATAGCCAGAGTGAAGGTGGCCCAGGGCGAACTCTTCAGCGCGTTCACCACGACAAGCGCGACCACGGCCAACAGAATAATCATGATCGTCAGCACGGCAAGCTGCGCGATAAGGCCGCCGCGCTTGCTGACTTCGTCGCGAGCCATTTCACCGAGCGTTTTCCCGTCGCGCCGGATTGAGCAGAACAGAATCACGAAATCCTGCACGCACCCGGCAAACGCCGCGCCGGCAATCAGCCACAGCGTGCCCGGCAAGTAGCCGAACTGCGCCGCGAGCGTCGGGCCAACCAGCGGCCCCGGCCCGGCAATGGCGGCGAAGTGGTGCCCGAAGAGCACCCATTTATTGGTGGGCACAAAATCGCGGCCGTCGTCGCGACGCTCGGCCGGCGTGGCGCGCGTATTGTCCAGCGCCAGCAGTTTTGCCGCAATGAACGCCGAATAGAGGCGATACGCCACCAGATAAGAGCAAGCCGCAGCCAGAACAAACCACGTCGCGTTAATATGCTCGCCGCGGTGAAAAGCGATGGTGCCGAGCGCGACGCCACCAAGCGCGGCAACGGCGGTCCAGATCAGGATCGGCAAAAGTCGTTTCACGGTTTCTCTCTTTGCGCGGTTCGCGGTTACGGGACGCTCGTGAATTTCAGGAGCGGATAGACTTCGCGAAATATTTTGGACAGCTCGTTCACAAAACCTGGCTTGGTCGCTTCACCGGGCTTCATTTTCCTGCGCACGATCCAGCCCTGGATTTTCTTCCAATTCTCCGCGCGGACCGGCCAGCCGTCGTGCTTTGTCCAATTCCCTTTTTCAGTAGTGTACCAATAGCTGTCGAATTTCCTGCCCAGGCGCCGCTTTTGGTCAGCAACCCACCGGGGCTTTCGAGCAACGCGCGGCTCCGCAATCAGGGCCAGTGTGGATTCGCGCCGCTTCGGCCCCGCGTACAGGCGGAACCCGGCGGTGACCACATCGGTGGACAGCCCGGCGTAGAGTTGGCCGCTTTCCCGGTCGCCCGGCAGCGGCTGCTGGAATTTCAGGTACATCTGCGTTTTGTAGAGCGTTTTGTCCTTGGCGAACCGGATGTCGCGATTGATGCGCGAGAAATTTGCGCCGGTCCGGCCGGTGGTGTCAAAGCGATCGTCCAACTCGAGCACCAGCGGCGAAAGCTCTTCGAGCAGACGGCGAAACGGCTGGACCACCGCAGCCTGATAGCGATCGCGGTGCGCGTCCATCCAGACTTTCTTGTTGTTTTTTCCGAGGTCGCGAAAGAAGCGGAACGTATCCTGGGTGAAGATGGGTTTGACTGGAGCCATGCGTATTCCCCTTTTTGGTCACGGGCATCAGACTACACCATTCCCAATTTGCGTCAATTCCACTATTCTCGTTGGGCGTCTAATTGGATGTGAAACGCGCGTCCGGCCGCACTTCACTCACAGGGGAGATCCATGAAATTCCGCCAGCCTCGCATTTTTGTGCTCGTTGCTCTTTGCTGCGGCTTCGCGAAGATGCCGCAAGCTGCCGAGGAGAACAAGGCGCCAGACAAAACCTCGCCGTGGAAGCCGGAGGACGTGGTCTTCGCGGAAAACGTGCGGCAATTCCGAATTTCGCCCGACGGCCAGTGGGTGGCCTGGATCAAGGCGCAAGGCGACAAAGAAAAAGATGCCGTGGTTTCCAACTTGTTTCTCTCGAGCCTGTCGAATGACGTAGAGATTCAGCTCACCCGAGGGTCCGATACCGTTTCATCGTTCAATTGGTCGCCGGATGGCAAGTGGATCGCATTTCTGAGCTCCAAGTCCCGGCCGCAGGCGAAGCCTGATACCGCTGCAACGCAGATCTGGCTGATCAATCCGCACGGAGGCGAGCCGTATGTCTTGACCGAACTTGCGCACGGGCCGCAGCGGGTAGACTGGCTGGACAAGGAAACCATGATTTTCAGCGCCGAAGAGGATCCGAGCGCTTACGAGCAGGCGGAAAAGAAACGGAGGGATGATTCTGAAGTGGCCGACGATGCGGACCACAAGCCGCCTGTGCGCTTGTTCAAAATCAGTATGAAAGACAAAAAGATCACCCGCCTGACGACGAACACCAACTGGATCGGGAACTGGAGCGTCTCCAAAGATGGCAAATACGCGGTTGCAATTCACGAGAAAAGCCTGCATTACACGTTTGACCAGAAAGTTCCTCCCGTAACGATCGTGCACAACCTGGCGGACGGCTCGGAAAAACAGATTTTTGCCGAAGGCCGCGTCCATCCGCGCGCCTTTTCGTGGTCGCCGGATAGCGGTGGCTTCTACGCGGTGGCTCCGTTTTCGACAGATCCCAAGTTCATCACGGCTTCGATCGAGCTGCTCTATTTCTACGATGTCGCCTCGGGGAAAAGCGCGGCAGCGCCGCTCGATTGGGCGAACGGCATCGGCTCTGGCGTGTCGGCAACAAGCGACGGCTTCCTAGCGGGTCTCTCCGCCGGCCACCGGTTTGAAATTTCGCGCTACACGCTCAACAAATCCGGCGATAACTGGACTTGGAGACGTGCGTCTGTTGAAGGCGACGCGGCGCGAAACATTGAAAATTTTGAGGTGACACCGGACGGCAAGACGCTCGTGTATGTATATTCAACTTCCGGCGTCATGCCGCAGCTTTATCGGGCGCAGCTCGACGGCAGCAAGCTCCTTTCTCCGGTTCAGTTGACGCATCTGAACGACGGGCTGATCAAATCGCGCGTGATTGCGAAAGCGGAAGTGATCCGCTGGAAGGGCGCGAATAACGACGAGGTGGAAGGCATCCTGCACTACCCCGCGAAGTACGAAGCCGGGAAAAAGTACCCGCTGATTACCGCGATTCATGGCGGCCCGGCGGGCTCCGACAAGGATTTCTGGGACAACAACTGGGCTTACCCGCTGCAACTGCTGACCCAGCGCGGCGCGTTTGTACTGCAGGTGAACTATCACGGCAGCAACAACTACGGATTGAAGTGGGTGGAATCGATCTGCTGCGGAAAATATTACGACCTGGAAACGCCGGACATCAATTCGGGCGTGGATTTCCTGATCGAGAAGGGTTTCGTGGACGCGGACAAGGTGGCCACACTCGGCTGGTCGAACGGCTCGATTCTTTCGACGAGCCTGCTGGTCACGTACCCGGATCGCTACAAGGTCGCCAGCGTCGGCGCGGGCGACGTGGAATGGATCAGCGATTGGGGCAACGTGGTCTTCGGAGATTCCTTCGATTCCTACTATTTCGGCAAATCGCCCCTGGAAGACCCCGATTTGTATATCCGCAAATCGCCGTTCTTCAAGATGGACAAGGTGAAAGCCCCGGTGCTGATTTTCCACGGCGCCGCGGACACCAACGTGCCCACGGCGCAAAGCTGGTCGTATTTCCGCGCGCTGCAATACTACGGAAAAGTGCCGGTGAAGTTCGTGATCTTCCCGGGCGAACCTCACGGCCCGCGTAAGTTGACGCACCAGATGCGCAAGGTGGAGGAAGAGATGGCGTGGTTCGACAAGTATTTCTTCAAGCCGACGCCCGGGGAAAACGAAGCGCTGAAAACGGGTTCGCCACTGGAGGAGGCGATTCGGGCGAAAAACGTTGCCCAGACCCATGGCTTCTATGGCGTTGAGTTAAAACAAAAGGGCAGGGAGTATCTGGCTCCCGAGACGGTCAAGAGAGGCAACCTCGAAATCGGCAGGTTTGAAGTGACGATTTTTCAGTATTTGGAGTTCAAGCAGCGCCGAGAGGTGAAATCAAAATCGGTCTTTGGGGGCATTACTGTTCCCGGCGATGAGTTTACTCCAGCCGGGTTGAATTTACCCGAGACATCGGTTGGGATAGAAGATGCCAAGGCTTATGTTTCCTGGTTGAGCGACGAAACAGGCCAGACCTGGCGAATCCCATACGAGGATGAAGTCAAGACCCTATACGAAAGCCGAGACGGTGAGAATGCCCTCGATTATTGGGCCGGATATTCACCGAATCCGGACGACACTGCGAAGCTTCGCGAGCAGGCAAAGAAGCTGCCCGGCAAGAGTCCACTACTCAAAGTAGTGGGCTCATTTCGTGGGCAGGGCCAGGAAGGCGAGGAACTCATCTACGATTTGGGCGGCAATGCTGCTGAATGGGTTCTGACGCGTGACGGAAAGGGGAAATTGATCGGGGGCAGTGCCGATTGCCCCGCCGATTCTAAAGCGAGCTGCACACCAGCGCCGGAATATGTAGGGTTCCGCGTGGTGCGTGGGGCGGCTAAGCCGTAGCGTTGTTGCCGGGCGGAAGCGAGTCAAAGCTTTTAGGCGGCCACCCGCCTGAGCCGGGCGGCGGCTGCAGGGGATTTGCAGAATGAACAAGCGGTGGATTTCGACGAAGGCGCCGATTCTCGTGATGCTTGCGGTCAATCTGGCGCCTTTTGCTTTTGGCGGCCAACCGAGGAATGACGACATCGAGTTCCGCAAGAAAATATACGCCAACAAAAAAGGCGAGCAACTGCCTTATCGCCTGTACGTGCCGCTCGGCTACGATGCCAACCAAAAATATCCGTTGCTGCTCTGGCTGCACGGCGGCGATGGCCGCGGCAGCGACAACGTGAAACAACTGAACGGCGGAAATCAGACCGGCACGCATTTCTGGTCCGGCAAAGATGTGCAATTGAAATCCCCCATGTTTGAGCTGGTGCCCCAGTGCCCTTCCGGCGAAAACTGGTCGGACCCGGACTTGAACCAGCCGAGTAAATGGCTGGAGCTCGCCATGAGTGCGCTCGCTGAAGTGGAAAAGGGATTTTCCATCGACCCGGATCGCATCTATCTGGCCGGCCAATCCATGGGCGGCCTGGGCGCGTGGTCGGCGCTGCAAGCCTACCCGGGCCGGTGGGCCGCGGCGGTGATCCTTTCCGCTTACGACAATTTCACCAATGTCGAGGCGCTGGCGAGCACGCCGGTTTGGGTGTTTCAGGGCGAGGCTGACGAGACTGTGCCGGTGACGCTGGTGCGCGACATGATGAAACAGCTCAACAAGGCCCACGCGAATCTGCGCTACACCGAATACCGCAAGACCGACCACGAAGTCTGGAAGAAGGTCTTCGCCGAGCCGGACCTGCTGCCCTGGCTCTCCTCGCAAAAACGCGGGCAGGCTGCGGGAGGCCAACTTGGCTCTGGCGCAGGGGCCGCGACGCATTAAACTGGAGTGCATGAGCGACTTCACACCCACCGAACGCACCCAGGTCAAGCGCCTGCCCAAGCGCGGCAAATATGAGCGGGAAACCGTGCTGGCAATTCTCGACGCAGGCTTTGTCTGCCACGTGGGTTTCAGCGTGGACGGCCAGCCGTATGTGATTCCCACGAATTACGGCCGCTCGGGCGACACGGTTTATCTGCACGGCAGCGCGGCCAGCCGCATGCTGCGCACATTAAGTGAAGGCGTGCCCATGAGCGTTACGGTGACGCACGTGGACGGATTGGTTCTGGCGCGCTCGGCGTTTCATCACTCCGTGAATTACCGCTCGGTCGTCATTCTGGGCACCGCGCGGCTGGTAACGGAACCCGCCGAAAAAATGGAAGCGTTGCGCGTCTTCACCGAGCATGTGATGAAAGGCCGCTGGGACGATGTGCGCCAGCCGACCGAGCAGGAATTGAAAGCCACCACCGTCCTGGCGCTGCCTCTCAAGGAAGTCAGTGCCAAGGTCCGCACTGGCGGCCCGATTGACGACGAAGAGGATTACGCGTTGCCGGTGTGGGCCGGCGTGCTGCCGCTTGAAACATCCGTGAAGGAACCCGTGCCCGATCCCCAACGCAAGTGCGATCAGCCCATCCCGCCGTATCTAATGAACTATTCCCGCTAGAAAACTCCGGCGCGCCCGGGCCTGAGATGGGAAGCGGAATGAGAGCGTGCCGGAACTTCTGCCGGGTGCCGCGGCTACGGCAGCTTGCTGGCGATCTGGGTTGCCACGGCCGCGGTCACAGGCCCCTGATGCAATTCGAGCAACAGCATGCGGCTGTCGGAGTAATACGGTTCCCCGGTGGCCGTTTGCGCGCCGGATACCGGCTCCGGGCAATTCACGTACTCCTCGCGGGTGAGCAGCTTCGCTTCCGAGAGATTCCCGGCGATGAAGTCCCGCTCGGCGTCCACATTGGGGTCAATCCTGTGAAACAGCCGAAACTTGTGCTTCACAAGATGAATCGAAATGTCGTGCGTCGCCGCCGCCACCCAAAGCGGGACGCCATCGACAACGTGGCCAGTTTTCCAGATGCGCAGGTGATGGCGTCGCGCAACGATGGATAGGGGATCCGGCAGCGCGTAGGAGTAGTCCTGGGCCCTCCCAAAGACGTACAGCCGGTCCATCGGCAACTTCGTGTAGTGCCCGCGCTGCCAAAGCAAATGCCAGACGATCAAGCGCTTGGACTTCTCCACCTTCACCCAACCGGCGTGCGCGAAGGCCTCCTGCAAGTCCTCTTCCTTGGCCTGGAAGATCAGGTTGAGCATGTCGCCCTCGCGTCCCTCCGCGTTGGTCACTCGCGACGGCAACATTTTGATCATTTCGCTGAGCTCGGAAACATTCGCCCGCGCGGGCGGCAAGCCGGCGATTTCGACCGAGGCATCACTCCGCGTGTAGGCCGTAACCTCCGTTCCTTTCAGAACGGTGCTGTCCCGGCCACGCGATAATATGAAAGCCGGCGCGGCGGGCAGATAAATCGCCGCAGTGATGGCCATTGCCACTCCCATTCGGATGGTATGCGATCTTCCTTTGAACTCCCTGCGCGCAACAAGGGATACGCTCTCGCCAGTCGCGAGCTGCACCGAATCGAGTTTGATGATCAGGTCGCCGCCCATTCCGAGTGGACGCTTCCCTTTCACTCCAATGACGGACCCTTCGGCCCGGGCGCCTGCGCCGATTACCATAAAACCGGCGGCTTGAACGTCCCTGATGACCACGAACTCGATGCGATCGCCCTTGCGGGCCCGCGCCGAGGAGATCGTTTCGACCGATTGGAGTTCTACGGGAGTGCCGCTTGGCAGGACGAGGGCGGCAGGGCTGGCGGGCAGTCCCTGGCCGAACAGGGCGTGTGGGAGCACCAGGAACATGGTGCACACTGATAGGGCAAATGGCCTCGTCCAGGACATCCCGTACGGCCTTTCTCTTTCGGGCCAGCCGCTGCTAGCCCTTCCAGACGAATTTTCCGCAAGAACACGAAACGGTTTCAGTGGGAAGTTTCTTTTCCAAGGGTTGCCGGCAAACTGGACAATTTCTGCGCCACATATTTCTACCTGTCATTTCTCTTGCGAACTGAATTTCTAACGAAGTAAGTCTGCGCTCCCGGATGCCGCGTGTCTGTTGCAATACGCACACGAATCAAACTGTTCGTTACCGGACACTTCGCTGCTCCGCGTGGCGGGGGACGATACTGTTTGGTAGAGTAACGACCGCGGAGACCGGTCGTTCGATCGGAGGGCAAAATGGCGGATGACAACGTAGCCTTGGGGAGGCGGTGGTTCGAGGAAGTGTGGAATCAGAAAAAGCGCGAGTCTGTGACGGAGCTTCTGGCGGCTGATTGCGTGATGCATGGAATCAGCGAGACCGGCGGCGACGTTCGCGGGCACGAAGGATTCCTGGCCCTGCACGCGAAACTGCTGACCGCGTTTCCCGACATGCGGATCACGCTGGACGATTGCTTTGGCTCCGGCGACAAAATCGTGGTGCGCTGGACGGCGACAATGCGGCATACCGGGTCCGGCTTGGGAATCGAGGCGACTGGAGCGGAGATCAAGCTGCGAGGAATGGGAATCGCGCGGATTGCCGGCAGCAAAGTGCAGGAAACCTGGGATAACTGGGACCGCATGGCGATGTTTGAACAGATTGAGGCGGCGGCGAAGGCGAAGAGCGCGGGCGTTTGACGCGGCGGGTTGAGGCGTCGCCTGATTTCGTTATTTAGTCTTCGCGCCGGAGAAGGCGGATGCCACTCCGAGCGCGATGAGCGCACCACCGGAAACCTTGCGCTGTAGGCCGCCCAAGCGCAGGTTGCCGCGAAGGCGCGCGCCGAAGGTTCCGGCGAGGAGCGCCCAGACCGAGTCACTCATCCAGCCCATCAGCGCGAATAGCACGCCCAACTCAAAGATCTGCAAAGTTGCGTGACCTCGCGCAGGGTCGACGAACTGCGGCAGAAACGCGAGAAAGAAAAGAGCAGTCTTTGGATTGAGCAGGTTGACCAGGACCCCCTGGCCAAAAATACTGCGCAGGCTGCGGCGCTCGCCGGCAGGACCCAGCATCGCCGCGCCCGCGCCACTGAAAGTACGGATGCCCAGATAAATCAGGTAGGCCGCGCCGGCATATTTCACGAACTGGAAGGCAGCGGCCGAAGAAACCAGCAGGGCGGAGAGTCCCAGGGTGGCTGCGGCTACGTGAAACAACGTCCCGACTGCGATGCCCGTGGCCGAGACCAGCCCGGCGGCACGGCCGAGGCCGATGCTGCGGCTGGTGATGTATAGAACCGCGGGACCAGGCACCAACAGCAGGAGCATGGCCCCGGTCATGAAGAGAACCAGAGATGCAGGAGCGATCAGCATTCAGTTGGCAGCCGCGTTTGGCTAGTGGCAGCCGCAGCCGCCACCGCAGCAACCGCCTCCTCCGCCTGAGAAGCCGCCGGAAGGAGAGGACGAGCCGGAGCCGTTGCCGGCTGTGGCAAACACGGAAAGCTGAATCGTGGCCTTCTTGCTGGAGCAGTTCGGACAGGCGATTTCCTGCTGCTTGTTGATCACAATCTTTTCGAAGTGCGCCTTGCAGTCGTCGCAAATGTATTCGTAAATCGGCATTGGCCTATTCCTGGATGGGTTTCTCTGCTCAATAAGTATAGCAAAGGAAGGGGAATACTACCGACAAGGAGGATTCTGGTCTTTGCCCGGAACTGCGCTACATTGATCCTTCATTCCTGATTTCCGAAATCTAATCGCCGAATCGGTGGGCGGCGCGGGCTTTGGCTCTCGCGGCTTCCTGTTCGCGGTTCTTCGGCGGGACGCTGGTTTCGAGCGATTGCAGAAGCCGCAGCGAGACATTCGCAATGTCCTCGATGGCGTCATGAAACGCGGCTTCGTTGGCCTTCGACGCCTTGTTGAAACCGGTAATCTTCCGCACGAATTGCAGCGAAGCGGCCCGCACCTCTTCCGGCGTCACCGGCGGGTCGAAATTGTAGAGAGTCTTGATGTTTCTGCACATGGACGAAACCCCCTGCTTGATCCTAAACAAGCCGACCCCATAAAGGCAAAAGGCTCCTCGAACTGAGGAGCCTTCGCAATTCCTGAAACTGTAGCCCGATCCTAGTCCCCGGCTACGGCTTCGGCAGCGGCTTCCTTGGACTTCGGAGCGGCGTTGCCGTTGCCACTGGCTGGAGCGATGCCGATTGGCTTATTGGCGTTGGTGAAGTTTGCCGGAACGGCCTTGGCGATGTCGGAAACCGAGCCGATCTGCACGACCGCCGTCTGGGGCTTCTTCAGAACGAGTTCTTCGTAGATGGCGCGAACCCGGGCCTGCTCTTCCAGAGCCATCTTGCGGCGAATGCGGTTCTCTTCGGCAGCGGTCAAGGGAATGTCGTGCTCCAGGTGGCGAACGCGCGCGGCGTCATCGGCGTCAATCACCAGCGAGTGCTCGTAGGAGCCGAGATTGACGCTCTTGCCCTTGGCGTAAATCTCGTGCTTCCCGTGGTTCTTGTACCACTCGGCCACGGTCGCGTTCTTGTGCATGTTTTCGATGATGTTGCGCCAGCCCACGCCCGTGTTGTACGCGCAGAAGCTGATTTCGCCTTGTTGCGTGCCGTAGGGAATGATGCACATTTCGGTGCGGCGGAAATCGTAGTTGAACAGATCCTGGAACCACATGCCGGCGATGAACAGGAAGTTCCACTGGTCTTGCGCGCGGCGCTTCATGGCGTCTTCGTAGGTGCGTTCCGGAGAAGTGCGGCCGTACTTGCTGGTGGCGCCCTTCGTCAGCGCCCAAGTCTTGTCGAACTTCTTAAACAGATCCCACAACTTGAGACCCTTCGGCCCCTGGAACGGGTGATAGTTCTTGAGGAGCGCCATGGCCATCATGAAGTTTGAAAAGCCCTTGCCGCGAGCGGCGTCGGTGATAGCGGTGACGTCCGCGGTGAGCTGCTGTGCGTCCAGGAAGCGCGGAACCGGCGCCCATTCCTTGGTTTCCTTGTTGATCATGAGCGCGGTGCCCACGCCGCAGTTCGGGTGGCAGCCGCAGGAGAGCGAACCCCATTGGGATTCGTTGCCCTTGACCATGTCGGCAAAGCCGGCAAAGGTGCTGATGAACGAGATGGGGAACCAGTCGCGGGTTGGCTGGATCTTGCCAACCTGGTTGCTGACGTCCTTCGCAAGATGCGAGAGGGTGTAGCGCTGGCGGAGACGGCGCTCCGGAGTAATGTCTTCGTCGCGGCCGGTAAAGGAAACCGGCTGGAAGCTGACGAACGAAATTTTCTTGGGATTTTCCATCGCGAATTTCACGACGGAGCCGACCTGGTCGTTATTCACGTTGTTGACGATGGTGACGACCAGCACGATTTCGATGCCCGCTTCGTGCAGGTTTTCAATGGCGCGCAGCTTCACGTCGAACAGGTTGCCGATCTGGCGGTGGCTGTTGGCGTCGTTGCCGATGCCGTCAAACTGAAGATAGGCGTAGCGCAGGCCGGCTTCAAACGCCTTCTTCGCGAATTCCTTGCTCTTGGCGAACTCGATACCGTTGGTGGCCGCCTGCACGGAGTTGTATCCGACCTTGCGGGCGTACCGGATGGCGTCGAAGAAATACGGGCTCATGGTCGGCTCGCCGCCCGAGAACTGCACGGACATCTGGCGGCGCGGCTTGATCTTCACCGCGTTATCCAGAATTTCCACGATCTCGTCCCAGCTCAGCTCATGCACGTAGCCAACCTGGTTGGCGTCCATGAAGCAGGGATCGCACATCATGTTGCAGCGGTTGGTGAGGTCGACGGTGAGCACGGAGCCGCGGCCATAGCGGACGTTCGAAGAGCCGTGCTTGTGCAGGCCTTCGTCATTGTGCGCGGGAATATCGCGGCCGGGGAACTGCTTTTCAATCCACTTCAGGAAGTCGGAGTCAATGGCCATCATGTCTTCATAGTGGCCGTGCTGCGGGCAGTCTTTCACCATCCAGACCTGGCCGTCGCGCTCGATAATCTGCGCCTTGATTTCGCCGACCTTTTCGCTCATCAGGTCGCGCCAGTCTTTTTCACCCTTGATGATGGATTCGCGCGCTTCTTTCACGCAGGCCGGGCAGAGCGAGTCGGTCTGGCGCGGGAAGCCGAGAGTCGGCCTGGTCTTTTCCCAGGACTTCAGCAGCGGCTTATCGGACCACTGCGGGGTGACCGACGGATTCGGATTCTTCCTGTTGAAATGTTGAATGGTATTGAAAGTGATAGCTGCGGTCTTGCAAAGCACCCAGTCAAGCGAGCGGAAAATCTGCGTGCTAATCGTATTGGACATACAGCTGTAGCCTCTCTTTCAGAGTCGTGCGAGCAAAACTTGGAATTCGGCCGAAAGCCCCAAAACCAGCCTGAATGGAACTGCCCCCCATAGGCTTTTCCAGACTACCACGCGATGCTGCGTGAGCTCTAAGTGCTTGAGCATGGATAGTTTGAATAAGCCAAAGGGGATACGCCAGAGGGATGCGGCGAACGGCAAAAAAGGGGGGTTGAATGGCGCGGGAGGCCACTGAACGGGCCTAACTGATGGGAAGAAAAGGGGGTTACTCCTAGGAAGCAGGTACTCGAAGTTTTGCGGGTTCGGAATCGGAGGGAAGCACCGTTATTCGTTCAGGCTGGGATGCAGCACCGCGATCAGGAAATGCGCGAAATAGGAAGCGCCTTCATCCATCTGCAGCCAGCGGACCACGCAGTGATCCGCCAGATATTTCAGGACGCGGCTCTCGGCAATCCCCAGATGCTCGGCAAGTTTGGGTTTGATGGACTCGCCGCCACGCCGGGCGGTGCCCCCGCGCGCCATGTTGGGGATGGCCACGCGCAGAGTCTGGCAAGCCTCGACATAATAATACGTGGTCATGTCAGAGTCGGTGAGTACCCAGACCCCCGGTCCCGCGGGAGCACGATCCGCGTCATCCAGTTTTGTAGGAGCACATGCGAGCAGCCGGCGAAAATTCATTTCCAGCTGCGACAGCCGCGATGCCAGTCCGGGATCGCCGGAGCGCCCGCGCAGGCTGGGAGCGGATATTTCCGCCGGATCTTCAAATGACGCACGCGAAGGGCGTTCCGCCGCGGCAGGGGCTTCCTCATCGGGAGGCGCGGCAGGTGTAAACCCCCGCGTAGGTCCGAGCGGCCGCGATTCGCGAGTTCCGGCGGAGTGGTCCGCCCTGCGAGGCGAGCGATGCGAGTCGTGTCCACGCCGTCCGCGCCGGTGCCGCGAACCTGGCCCAGCGGGAGCGGGACTCCGTCCCGCGGGCGCTTGCGATTCAGACTCAACCCCAGCTGCCTCTGCTTCCGGCGGCTCTTTTTCAGGCTCCGCCTCGGACGCCAGAATCTCTCCGCTGGCCGCCGGCGCTTCCTCGGACTTCAGAACGGGAGCCGGAATTTCCGCGGGCTCGGTGGCGCCCAGTCGCGTGGCGCTTTCCTGAGCCTTGGTCTTCCAATCGGAGCGGCGGAATCGCTCGGCGGCCGTGAGATACCATCTGCCGGCTTCGGCGGAATTCCCAACCGATTCCAGATAACGCGCCAGTTCGAACGCAACCATGGCGTCGCGCGTTTTCGTGAAGAGATTGGTCAATTGTGCCGCGGGGTCTTTTCCGGTACGTGCTCTGCGGATTCGCGCGGTGATCTGCTTCCAGTCGGCCATACAGTGAAGGCATTCTAGCAGCGAATGTGACCTTGTGCCATCAAAACACGAAAATCAGGAGTAGGGATGGCTCATCGGAAAGGTCAAAATTCGCGGCGCAAAGCAATTCCCGTGGACCGGATATCTCGGGTCTATGCTAGTTTTGGACGGTGAAGCGAATCCTGACTTCCCTCCTCTTGCTTCTCTCGACCAGCGCGCACGCCCAAGAAAGCAAATTGAGCGATTGGATGGACAATTATGTCGACCAACTTCCCCCGGCAAAGCCTTTTCGCGGAAACATCGTCGCGGCGCAAAATGGCCGCGTCATCCTGGAAAAAAGCTATGGACTCGCCGTTGAAGAATGGAATATTCCAAATACATCCCGCACTAAATTCGAAATTGCATCGCTCAGCAAGCAATTCACAGCCGCAGCTATCCTCGAATTAGCGGACGCCGGAAAACTCCGGGTGGACGACCCCATCGGCAAGTTCTACAAGGACGCGCCTCGCAACTGGCAGGAAATCACCATCCAGCATCTTTTGACCCACACCTCCGGCATCCCGAATAATGAAATCAAGGATTTTCCCAAGGGGATCGCGGCGGCCTATACCCCGGATGAACTGATTCTGACATTCCGAAACAGGCCCCTGGCGTTTGCCCCGGGAACAAAGTGGGCCTATACCAACACCGAATATTACCTGCTTGCCTGGATCATCGAGCACGTCTCGGGCGAGAAATATGGCGCATATTTGGCTGGCCACATTTTTACCCCGCTGAAGATGACTCGTTCAGGGTTTCGGCCGACTCTCGCGATCATCCCGGACATGGCAGAGGGTTACACGGTTGAGGAAGGGCAGTTACGGCATAGAGATTATTTTGACCGCTCCCTTGAGACTGGTGCGGGGGGCATCTATACGACTACAGGCGACGTGCTCCTCTGGAACAGGGCGCTCGACTCGCCCGGCTTGCTATCCGCCCGCTCGCTGGATTTGATGTTCACCGCGCATCCCCCGGGAAACTATGGTTATGGATGGTTTGTTGATACCGCGCCCCGGCGAAGGATCTATCACGAGGGGGGTGACCCGGGCTTTGCAGCATTCGAGGTCCGGTATCCCGATCAGCATCTGTTGATTGTCGTGCTTGCAAACCAGGATGACTCCCCGGTAAGGGACGTGGCCAACGCTTTGGCGGATCACCTGTTAAACGATGCTGGAGAGAAGCATTAGCGTGGGAGGCAGGGAAAGTGTTGTCTCGGCAGACGCTTGATGAGGTTTACCGATTGACGGGAACTCGGAATGGGAAGTATGCTTTTGCTGCACGGCCCTGGGAGGACTCTATGCGAGGTTTGCGCGCACCGCTCGCGACCTTGATGATTTTTGGACTAATAGTGTCGCCCGTGTGGGGCGGCCCGAAGACCGCGGCTTCCTTGGGCACAGTCGTTACCGCCGAAAAAGCCCGCGTCGGCGATTCGTCGGCCGAAGTCGGCACCACGGTTTTCAGCGGCGACCGGCTGTCCACCGACCGGGATGGCAGCGTGCAGATTCGCGCCGGGGCGGCCCGGCTGCTGCTGCAGAGCGGCAGCATGGCCACGCTGAACGATTCCGAGGGCGCACCTTCCGCAAAACTAGTCCTGGGTACGGCGACTTTTTCAACCGGCAATTCCAAGGCGTTCACGCTGCATGCCTCCAGAGCGGCCATCCGCGCGCAATCGGACGGGCCGACCATCGGCCAGGTTACTTATCTGAACGAGAAGGAACTTCTAGTGGTCAGCAAGCGCGGCCCGCTGACGATTACCGTGGACGGGGAAACGGAAGTGGTCGGAGATGGCACCGCGTATCGCGTGATCCTCGACCCGCCACCCACCATGGCGCAGGGTCCTGAGGGCGCCGGCACCCACAAAGAAGATCGCAAGCGGGGCATGAGTGGCCCCCCGCTCCACGCAGGACGCAACTACTTCCTGGTTACGGCCGTCGGGGTTTCGGCCATCATTACAGGCTTGGCCGTTTCTGAAGCCCTGGAAAGCCCGAACCGCCCGTAACACCCAAAGCAGTGTTCATTGGAGACGCGAGTGGCCATCACTCAGGTGATGGCCCTTTTCTTTTGCCTCAAAGAAACGCAACCACATCAATCTCCACCAATGCATCCTTCGGCAACCGCGCTGCCTCGACCGTCGAGCGCGCCGGCGGAGCTGCCGTGAAATAACGCGCATAAACTTCGTTCATCGCCGTGAACTCGTTCATGTCCTTCAGGTATACGGTTGTCTTCACGACGTGGCCGAGCGATACGCCGCTGGCTTCCAGGATCGCCTTCAGGTTTTCCATGACGCGCTCGGTCTGCAGGCGCACGTCGGTGCCGGTAAATTCTCCGCTCTCCGGGTCCAGCGCAATCTGGCCGGAAAGGAAAAGGAATCCATTTGCCTTGATCGCCTGCGAATACGGGCCGATGGGTTTCGGGCCGCGCGGGGTGAATACAACATCTTTCATCGGAGTGTCTCCTGAAATGCGGAGAGCAGAATAACAGACGGAAGGAACGAACGGGAGGACTAGCGGGGACGCCGGCCGCGGTTGCGGACGAATTCCGTGTGGGAATGGTTGCGGGCGGATTCGAGCCTGGAGACATAGGCTTCGGCCTGCGGGCCCGAAAGGCCCTGGTAAATCAACTCGAGAATCTTTTTTTCGGACTCGCCGATATTTTTCAGCCGGCCGATCTGCGCGCTGGTAAGCGTCGGCAACCCCTGCTCGCGGCGCTCGATGACCACCTGAACCGTGCCGTTTGAAAGGCCGATGAGCTTCAGCATCACCGCGTCGCTGCTGAGAGCATCCAGCTTGTCCGCCTGGGCCATTTCCAGAATTTGCGCGTCGGTGTAGCCCGCGCCGGACAGCTCTATCACAGAATCGCCGCTCGAGAACTCGTGATTGTGATCGCGCGCCGCTTTCAAAAGGGAAAGGCACAGCGGGTCGCTGGCGCCGGCGTGTTTCAGTTTGGTGAGCTCGCCCACTTCCGCGCTCGAAACGTTCATCTTCTTGATCTGCGCAAGATTACTGGACCACATCCCCGACTGGTCGAGGGCAGTGTAGTCAATCTTCGGCTGCGTCTTGCAACCAGCTAGACCAAAGACCAGCAGGCAGAGGGGCAGGAGTGGTTTCCGCATGATTCCAGTGTATGCGGTACAAGGCGGCAACGGTGGGCCTGTGCTCTGGTCCACACTGGACGGCGGGACAGGGGATTAAAAGCGGCTCAGACCTGGTAGATGCGCTCGACGCCGTAGACCCCGTTGATGCGCCTGATATTGGAGAGGATCGTCTCCAGTTGCCGCTTGTCGACAATTTCCAGGCTGGCTTCGACCCGCGCATTCTGGCGGTCCGGCCGGCTTTCGAGCATCCGGATGTTGGAGCCGGCATCGCTGATCACGGCGGTAATTTCGGCAAGCAGGCCGGCGCGGTCCTTCGCGCGCACCAGAAGTTCGACCGGGAAGGTGGCCGTCGTTTCGCCGCCCCAGGCCACGGCGATGCGGCGCTCCGTCTGGTAGAGAAGGTTTTGCACGTTGGGGCAGCTGCGCGTGTGCACGGCCACCCCGCGCCCGCGGGTGACATAGCCGATGATGTCGTCGCCAGGAATCGGATTGCAGCACTTCGCGCGGAAAACCAGCAGGTCGTCGTGCCCTTTCACGATCAGCGGCGCTTCGCCCATGCCCAGCATGCGCTTGACGGTTTTCACCAGCGTGGGTTTGGCGTCTTCCGCGGTTTTTTCCGGCTCGCGCGTTGCTTCGCCAAAATAGCGAGACAACACCTGCCGCGCGGAATACTTCCCAAACCCGACCGCCGCGAACAAATCTTCCACTCGCGACAACCCGTATTCCGAGGACAGATTTTGCAAATCCTCGTTCGAAATTTTCTTCAATCCACGCGGGAAATTGCGCGACTCGTTTTCGAGCAGACGCTTCCCCATCTCCGTGGCTTCCTCGCGCTCCTGGGTATTGATGAAGTGCCGGATCTTGCTTTTCGCGTGCGAGGATTTGACGAAGCTCAGCCAGTCGCGGCTCGGCTTGTGACCTTTCTGCGTCAGGATCTCCACCACGTCGCCGCTGACGATTTCATGGCGCAGCGAAACCATCTGCCCGTTCACTTTCGCGCCCACGCACTGGTGGCCCACCTCGGTATGGACGGAATAGGCGAAATCCACCGGCGTCGCCCCGCGCGGCAACTCCAGCACGCGCCCCTTCGGCGTAAACGCGTAAACTTCCACCGGAGCCAGGTCCACCTTCAGAGTCGAAAGAAATTCGCCCGGCTCTTGCAATTCCTGCGACCACTCGATCAGCTGCCGCATCCACGCGATGCGCTGGTCGTCGCCCGACGACACCGGCTTGCCATCTTTGTATTTCCAGTGCGCGGCCACGCCTTCCTCGGCGATGCGATGCATCTCCTGCGTGCGAATCTGAATTTCAAATGGCTGCCCGGAATGAATCACCGTGGTATGCAGCGACTGGTAGAGATTCGGCCGCGGCATGGCGATGTAATCCTTGAAGCGACCGGGCACCGGCCGCCAGATGTGGTGGACGACGCCAAGCGCGGCGTAACAGTTACGGTCGGAATCGGAGATGACCCGGATGGCCAGCAGATCGTAAATCTGATCGAGGCTGCGTTCCTGGCGCACGATTTTCCGGTGCAGCGAGTACAGGCCCTTGACGCGTGCTTCGAGCTCCGCGGGAATGCCGTTTTCCACCAGCTTCGTGCGGATGGTGTTCTGGACGTCTTCGAGGAATCTCTGGTGAAAGGGAGCTTTGTCGCTGAGCTGCTTCTGCAGGGAAAAGTACGCGTCGGGTTCCAGATAACGGAAGGAAAGATCTTCGAGTTCGCCCTTGATGACGGACATCCCCAGGCGGTGCGCGATGGGCGAATAGATGTCCATCGTCTCGCGGGCGATGCGATGCTGCTTGGCGGGCTCGAGAAACTCCAGTGTCCGCATGTTGTGCAGCCGGTCGGCCAGCTTCACCATCACCACGCGGACATCCTGCACCATCGCCAGCAACATCTTGCGGACGTTTTCCGCCTGCCGCGCTTCCGGTGCCATCATGTTCAGCCGGCTGATCTTTGTGACGCCTTCAACGAGCTGCGCAACTTCGCCCCCGAACCGCTCTTCGAGGCGCGAAACGGGAAACTCGGTATCTTCAATCACGTCGTGCAGCAGCGCCGCCGCCAGCGTGGTGGCATCCATGCGGATGTCGGCCAGGATGTGGGCCACTTCGAGGAGATGCGAAACGTAGGGATCGCCCGAAGCGCGGAACTGATCGTGGTGGCGTTCCGAAGCGATTTCAAACGCCCGCCGCACCGGCCACGGGTCTTCCGAAGGCCGGTTGGTACGCAGCTTTTCCAGCAGCTCTTCCAGGCGGGCGTTGAGCTGCCTCTGAGTCCGGTCCCGGTTAAAGTTCAGGGGGATATTGGCAGGCGACGGCATGCTCCAGTATACCAAAAGCCGCCATTCAACCGGTTTTTGGCGCGCTGGAGCGAATGGGGTGGATCTTGATCAATCGGCGTGGATTGCCCGGTTTGAGCTCAGGGCAACCAGTTCTCCCGCCGGGCCCGTCACTTGGACTCTTTCTGCCACCTTTTGTGCTGCTGGGTAATCGAGACATAGCACTCGCAGGCCGCGGCCTCCAGCCCCAAACGGTCGTCAATCATGACCGCGCCACGGGCGAAGCTAATGAGCTCCGCTCTTTGCAGAAAACCCAAGGCGACCGTCACGCTCGCCCGGCGCATCCCCAGCATGTGCGCGAGAAATTCCTGCGTGAGGCGGACCTGGCTGCCGCCCAGCCGGTCCTGGCTCATCAGCAGCCATCTCGCCAGCCTCTGGTTCGCGTTATGCAGCCGGTTGCACGCCGCGATTTGCGCCGACTGCACCGCAACCTCCTGCCCAAATTGCCCCAAACGCTTCCGCAGCGCCGGACAATCGGCCAGAGCGACGATCATGTCCCCGGCTCCTATCCGGAACGCGGTCCCTGCGACCTGAACAATCACTCGGCTGGCGCTGCTCCTCAGTCCAGCCACCAGCGGCAGCCCCACAAAGCCTTCCGCACCAGTCAGACCCACTTCCACGATCTTGCCGTTCCCGAGCACCGTGAGGATCGACGCCAGCCCGCTGCGCATGAAGTAGCAATAGGCGATCGGCTTCGCCGCCTCGTTCAAGATCGCGTGCAGCGGCAGCGGCACCAGTGCCAATTTTGGGAAAATGGTTTTGAATTCCTTACGGGGCAATTTCCGCAGAATGCCGTTAAAGAGCGCAGCGTGCTTGATCACTCGGCTCCTTGACGAAATCTAACAGAGTCCGCAGGGAAAGCTGGCTCGAATGGGGTGAAGAGAGTCTTAAGCGCACGGTCCTACAGTACGCTGATTTAACGTTCGCGGCTAGCCCATATCGTTAGCTTGCGCGCCACTCCCGGCGGTTGCGCCAAATCGTACGCTAGCGTACAGTTCTCCCTGGAAAAGAGATCCGCCATGCTCCGGAAACCACCCCCCTCCGGCAAACCTGCTTGGGCAAAAGCTATCCGTACCTTGCGCGAAAGCCTCCAGTTGAACCAGGCAGACTTTGGTTCAAGACTGGGCTTTTCCGCCATGGCCGTATCGCGCTGGGAACGAGGCGCGCAAGAGCCGCCTTCCCACGGCTATATCGGACTTGGAAATCTCGCCCGCGACTCTTCCTGCTGGTATTTCTGGGAACGCGCCGGCCTGCGCAGCGAACACGTGCTGCGCGTCCTGCCTACCCTGGAACGAAACACCAGGTATTCGAAATTGCAGAATTTTGAAATCGTGAGCGCCGGCACTGGTCCAAAGCAGTACCACGACAAGATCGAGCTCGTTGCCTTGCCCCTCCTAAAGGTGCAGGCCGCTTCGCACGGAGAGAAGGGCGACGACCTGCACTTGCTGAGCGATGCGCCAATTGAGAGCATGATGGCCGCGCCGAAAGACTGGTGCCCCAATCCCGCCTACACAAGTTGCTTGAGAGTGCGAGGCAATTCCATGGCCCCCATGATCCAGGACGGATTCGTGGTTGCCGTTGACTCCTCACAAATCGACATGAACAGCTTGGACGGGAAAATTGTCATCGCCTGGCATAAGGACGTGGGTTTGACGATCTCGCGCTTCCGGCTCTACGATCACACCGCGGTTCTCGTTCCGGAGAATTCCGAATATGGGGCTGTCGCCATCAGTGCCAAGCAGCCGTGGAAAGTCGTAGCCACCGTGCTGTGGTGGATTGGCAAAGCGCCATAAGCGACAACGTCAGAATGTCTGGTGGTTGGCTGGACTGTTTGGCTCGGCTTAAGTCGCCGCGGGCCGCGACCAACTCAAAACGAATCGCGCAGCGGCAGGTTCGGATGCCGCCTGTTCCATTCCGCCCGCGCCTCGCTCAGTTGCGCTGTCAGGTCCGCGGTCTCGGGATGATCCGGACTCGGGCCCTCGGAATAGCTGAATTTCGCACTCACGCCAAAGCGCAGAAGTTCTGAACTCGACATCCTGGAAAAGGGGACGCGCGGACTCTTCTTTCCGGGTGCGCAATTCCCGGTCCGGCGCACGGTGAATTCAATTCTGTCTACCGCCGTCATTGCCAAGCTCCTCTCTGCGACGGGCGCCTATCAAATTCGGCTAGCCGCTGCCGTTAGAGGATTGTACCGTTGTCACTTATGTGAAGACAAGAGAAAGATAATCCTCCTCGGGGAGGCCTCGATCGCATGCGCCGCGGGATTCGGGGGTTGTGGCCAGGTTTAGTCTGAATGGGCGCGGGAACTTTCCGCATTTCTCGGGTCGCGTTTTGGGAACGCTGGGCGAACAGAAAAGCCCCGGCTTGGCAGCCGCGGCTTCTGGAGTTTTCCTCAAACGTGTTCCGTTAGGAGGCTGGCTTTTGCTCCGGCTGCTCGGCGCGCTTCTGCTTGATTTCCTTCACCCGGTCGAGCAAATCGTCGGCCTGCTTGGTGAGCGCGTCACGTTCTGCGGTTGATTCGACCATGTCGGCCTTGCGGCGGTAGAGCAGGTTCAGATAGGTCATGGCGTCGTCATACTCGGGATTGATTTCGATGGCCTTCTTCAGGCTGGCGATGCCGTCGTCGACCAGTGCGTCATACTTCTGCGTGTAGGCGGTTCGAACATCCGGAGGCAGCGGGTCGGTGTCTCTCACCTGCTTGTTGATGTGCGCCTTGTTATAGTCCGCGCGCATTTCGGTGTTGCCACGATACGCCAGCGCCCAATCAATCACGCCAATGGAGTAGTACGGCTGGGGATCGAGCGGCTTCAACGCAATATGCTTTTGGTGGTAAGACTTCGACTCTTCAAATCTCTTTTCGTCAAACGGCTGCCCGGCCATCTGGTAGAGGATCGAGGCCAACCCGTCAATGGCGCTCAGATTATCGTGAGCTTTTTCGAGCACGAGCTTGTACTCGGCGATGGCCTCATCGCCGTGGCGCTTGTTCTCTTCCGACGGCGCGCCGGGAATGTACTCGCTGGCGTATGCCGTCGCCAGATACAAGCGGGCATTCATCAGATCGGGATCAAGTTCCTTCGCTTCCTTGAAGAATTCGACCGCCTTGTCGAATTGCCCTTCCTTGAAAGCCGCCACGCCCTTGTTCAGAAGGTCGCGCGCGCGCAGTTTGTTGCAGCCCGAAACGCCGGCCGCAAGGATGAACAACGCCACCAGGGCAAACGCCCGGTTGGCCGTGCGGGAAAACCGCGAGCGGGTTTCCCGTGACACTATTGCATCTGTCATTGAAGCAACCATCCCTGATAAGCGCGGCCGGCTTTCCCGCCGCAGCTAGGATTCACATCCGCCCACTTGGGCCATTCCATCACGTTCAGCGGTTTTTTTCCAGTTCAGAACTCAGCAATCCGATGGGTGTGGCGCCCGCCGAATGCATAAGGTCCAGAACCTGGACTACCGCTTGAAACTCCAGCGAACGATCGGCTTGAAGAAACGCAACTCGATCGGAGCGCCGGGCAAAAATATCCTGCAACCGGGACTGCAACTCCGCAGACCGCACTCCCGACTGGTTGATCCGGACCGAACCATCCGATGCAATCTGAACAATGATTGTTTCGGGTGGATCAATTACGGCCGGGTGGTCTGTCTGCTCGGGTATAGCCGCGTCCAGCCCCTTCTGGCGATGCGGGATGATCATGAAGATGACCAGCAGCACCAGCAGAATATCAATCAGCGGGACCACATTTACATCGGATACGATCCCGTGCCTGCCCACAACAACGCCCGTGCCCATGAGTCACCTCGCGTAGCGAAATTCCCCTGCGAGGAGGACTCCCACATCCCTGCGCGAAACCCGAGTGCGGGCTACTGCCCTGCTTCCAACTTGGCGGTGATCAGACCGACCTTGTCGATGCCCGCTCCGCGCATAATATCAATCGCGCGCGCGACCGACATGAACAGCACGTCGTTGTCGCCCTTGACGAAGGCGACTTTCTCGGCGCGGTCCTTGAACACCTGTTCAATGCGCGGCCCGAGGGCATCCCAAGTGGTGTCTTCGTTATTGATCTTGAGCTTGTCGCCCTTGAGCACCTGAACCACCACCGTCTTGTTCTCGAGTTCCTGGTTCTGCTCCTTGTTCGGCGAAGGCTGCGGCACAAGCGTATCCATACCCTTGGGTGTAAGAGGGGTGATAACCATGAAAATGATGATGAGCACCAGCAGAATGTCGATCAGAGGAACGATATTCGGCGTTGCCATTGCGCCTGAGCTATTACCTACATCCATCCCCATTGCGAGATCTCCTGTTGAGCCGCCGCTCATCACTACTTTTGGAGTTTGGCAGCCGCGCCGGGTGGGAGCCGGCGCGGAGCCTGATACTCAGCAAACGAATGAGCGTACAGCGAATCGCTACTACGTCCTCAGTCGCCGGGATTCGCCTGCGGCTGAGGGGGTTTTGGTGTACTTCCGGGGGCCACGGTTTTATCCGTCAACAGACCGAGCTGGTCAACGCCCGCGGACCGGATTTCATCCACGATCGCAACCACATCTCCGTACTTGGCGCGCGCATCGCTCTTCACATAGACGGTCTTGTCCAGTTTGTTGGCGAGGCGGTCCTTGATCTGCCCGGTGATTTCTTCCTTGGTGATCTTGGTGTTGCCCATGTATAGACTGCCGTCGCGGGTGACCGCAACCACAATCGCGTCATCCTTGTCGGCATCCTTCATATCCCGGGCGTTCTTGGCCGAAGCCAAGTCCACCTGGTGGGTCTTCTGCAACATGGGGGTGACCACCATGAAGATGATGAGCAGCACGAGCATGATGTCCGCCATCGGAATCACGTTCGGTGCTGCCATCTGGGGGCCGGCTTGCGGCTTGTAAGCCATAGTATGCCTTCTTCCGGGTTACTTCTTGGTCGCGCCGCGGCGCAGGATGAA
>Ga0210394_10000392_pt1 | contig 95934 bp, 87 predicted proteins | sample IncBWC12MmetaG_FD_160121 | JGI IMG/M metagenome (GOLD analysis project Ga0210394, IMG submission 160121) | Forest soil microbial communities from Barre Woods Harvard Forest LTER site, Petersham, Massachusetts, United States - Inc-BW-C-12-M | ecosystem: Environmental > Terrestrial > Soil >...
GGCTGGAAGGGAAAGCCGAATCGCAAGCGACGTTGCTGTTCAGCTTCGAGCTCGTCTTTTCCGGCGCCTTTCGTATCCAGAACGTGCCGGCCGAGAGCCTGCAGCCGGTGGTGATGATCGAATGCCCGCGGCTGTTGTTTCCTTTCGCCCGCGAGATCATCGCCACGGCGGTGCGAAACGGCGGCTTCCCGCCGCTGCTGCTCGAGCCGATTGATTTTGTCTCGCTGTATCGCCAGCGCCTGGCGGCCGCACAGGCCTCGCCGCCGTCGCAGCCGGTCAATCCGGGCTGAGATAGTCGCGCCAGATCGCCTTTTCGCCGAGCGTGGCAATGAACGCCCGATGTGCGGCGCGGTCTTCTTCGGTGATCCGCACCACCAGCGGCACCAGCCGCTCGCGCACGATGATCGGCTCGCCGGCGACGCGGTCCGGCATGGTCGCCTGCGCCAGCACCAGTTGCGCCTGACGCGCATCGATCAGCTCGACATAGACTTCCGCCAGCAGCTCGGCGTCGAGGAGCGCGCCGTGCTTGGTGCGACGGGAATTGTCGATCGCATAGCGCGCGCACAGATCGTCGAGCCGGTTGGAGCCGCCGGGATGCTTGCGCCGCGCGATCATCAATGTGTCGATCATCCGCTCGCGGGCGATCAGCGGCCGGCCGACGCGCTCAAGCTCGGCGTTGAGGAAGCCGACGTCGAACCCGGCATTATGGATGACGAGCGGCGCTTCGCCGAGGAAAGCGACCAGCTCGTCCGCCACCTCGGCGAACAGCGGTTTGTCCTTGAGAAACCCGTCGGTGAGGCCGTGGACCGCGAACGCCTCCTCCGGCATGTCGCGCTCGGGATTGAGGTAGCGGTGGAACGTCTGGCCTGTCGGTATGCGGTTGAGAAGCTCGATGCAGCCGATCTCGACCAGGCGATGGCCTTGAAACGGGTCAAGACCGGTCGTCTCGGTATCGAGCACGATTTCGCGCATGGAACCTCTCACCACGCTCTTACGGGACGATGGCCGCGAATCATCAGCGGTCGCGCATCTTAGCGACTGCGAGCAGAATGTCGCGCACCTGGGCGCGGGCGTGATCGAAACCCTGAGAACTGTCGAGCACGAAGTCGGCGCGCCGGCGTTTTTCGGCGTCCGGCGTTTGCTTTGAAAGAAGCGCGGCAAATTTCTCCTCGCTCATGCCCGGCCGTTCGAAGGCGCGCTGGCGCTGGAGCTCGGCCGGCGCCGAAACCACGACGACGGCGTCGCAGCCGCGCTCGCCAGCAGTCTCGAAGAGGAGCGGAATGTCGAGCAGGACCACCGGCGCGCCGCGCGCCTGCGCTTCGGCCAAAAACCGCTCGCGGGCGGCGCCGACCAGCGGATGCACGATTGCTTCGAGCCGCGCCAGCGCCGCGGCATCGCCGACGACCTGCGCGGCGAGCTTGGCGCGATCGACTTTGCCGGCGGCGGTCGCGCCGGGAAACGCCTGTTCGATCGCGGGAACGGCTTCGCCTTCGTAGAGGGCGTGCACCACCGCGTCGGCGTCGTGAACCGGCACGCCCGCCTCGGCAAAAAACTGCGCGGTCCGCGATTTGCCCATCCCGAGCGAGCCGGTCAGGCACAGGATGAAAGGCCGCTCGCCGCTCATTGAGCGAGGCATCCGCGTTGCCTTAAGAAATCAAGCGCCGCCAGGAGCGGCAGGCCGAGGATGGTAAAATAATCACCGTCCACGCGTTCGAAGAGCTGGACGCCAAGTCCTTCGATTTGATAAGCGCCGACGCTCGCCGTCGCTGCGTCTCCCGCCGCGTCGAGATAAAGATCGATGAGCCGGCCGGACAAGGGGCGCATGGTCAATCGCGCCACGCCGACATGTTCGAAAAGCATCGTCGTATCCTGCACGAACGCGACCGCCGAATGAAGCTCATGCGTCCGACCGGCGAGCGCGCGGAGTTGCTCGCCCGCCGCCGCGCGATCGACCGGCTTGGCAAAGCGCCGGGCGCCCAGCGCCAGGGTCTGATCGGCTCCGACGACGAGGCGTCCGGGGTTTGCGCGGGCCACAACCAGTGCCTTTTCGCGCGCCAGGAACGCCGCGATGGTCCCCGGCCCCGCCGATCCAGCTCCCGATTCCAAGCTTCGCTCGTCGAGATCGGCCGGACGGACCTCAACCGGAACGCCGGCGGCGACGAGCATGTCCCGGCGCGCGGCGCTCCGCGAGGCCAACATCAGGGGATCGGCCGCAAGCCACAGCGACATCGCTTACGAAGCCATATGCTTACGAGGCCATGTGCCGGCGGCGTTCGCCAAGGAGCGCAAGCACCGCCGCCGCGGTTTCCTCGATCGAACGCCGGGTCACGTCGATCAGCGGCCAACTGTGCTTGGCGCAGAGCCGGCGCGAGGCGGCAATCTCCTCCGCTACCGCCTGCCGGTCGATATATTTGTCGTCGTCGCGATGCGCCTTGAGGCCGAGAAGCCGGTTTTGCCGAATCTGCACGACGCGTTCCGGCGTCGCATACAAGCCGACAATCAGCGGATGCCTGAGCCGCTCCACCACCGGCGACAGCGGCATGCCCGGCACCAGCGGCACATTCGCCGTCTTCACTCCGCGATTGGCCAGATAGATCGAGGTCGGCGTCTTCGACGTTCGCGACACGCCGACAAGGAGCACGTCGGCCTCCTCCAGATCGTCAGTCTGCTGACCGTCATCGTGCATCATGGTGTAGTTGAGCGCATCGATGCGCCGGAAATATTCGGCATTGAGGGTATGCTGCGCGCCGACCTTATGCGTCGATTCCGCGCCGAGATAGGCCTGGAAGAGATGCAGAACCGGACCGAGAATCGACAGGCATGGCAGGCCGAGGTCGCGGCATTTTTTCTCCAGCCTTCCGACCAGATTATCCTCGAGCAGCGTGTAGAGAACGATGCCGGGCGATTCCTCGATTTCGGCGAGAACCCGGTCGAGCTGCTTCTGCGTGCGCACCAGCGGATGCACATGCTCGACCGGCATGATTTTGGCGTATTGCGCCGCGGCCGCCCGGGCGACCGTGATCAGGGTTTCGCCGGTTGAGTCGGAAATCAGATGCAGATGGAAATAACCGGCTGCTTGCGCCATGGATAACCTGTCGATCGTTAGGGAGAAGGCCACGGCTCGCGCCGGGGTGCAAGCAACATGGACGCGATAAGGGCCGAGCCGTCCACATTGCTGCCATTCGGGATGACGAAGGCGATGCTTGCGCCGAGAATCGATGAAATGTGGAAAGACCTGTATCGACGCATCGTAAATGACTGGAGATAGCCGTTTCGATTGGTGCTCCACCGATACTCCCGACAGGCCGCGCTTGGCGGGATATGTGGACGGCCTGTGGATGACCTGCGAGTACCGATGTATGAGTCTAATCAACCGTCCAGAAGCTACAACAGATTCTTTTAAATTCTTTTGGGTAAGGACCGGAGCGTGACGGAAACGTCCGTGGATAAACCTCTGCTTCGCGTGTTAGCCGGCAACCGTGAAGCCGTTCCGCCGATCTGGCTGATGCGGCAGGCCGGCCGGTATCTTCCCGAGTACCGGGCGATTCGCGCCAAGGCCGATGGTTTCCTCGATCTCTGCTTTGACGCGAAGCTTGCGGCTGAAATCACCCTGCAGCCGATCCGGCGCTTCAGATTTGATGCCGCGATTATCTTCTCGGATATCCTGGTGGTGCCACATGCGCTCGGCCAGCGTGTGGATTTCATCGAAGGCGAAGGACCGCGGCTCGATGCGCTTCAAGATCCGTCAGCGCTGAAGACACTGCGGGAGGAGATCGACCACGCGCAGCTGGAGCCGGTCTATGAGGCGATTATGCTGGCTAAGCAAAGTTTGCCGCCGGCAGTTGCGCTGTTGGGCTTCTGCGGCGCACCGTGGACGGTTGCGACCTATATGATCGCGGGCTGTGGGGCCGCCGAACAACTTCCGGCGCGGATATTCGCCTATCAACATCCCGCAGCGTTTGCGAAATTGATCGATCTTCTCGTCGAGGCCTCGGCGAGCTATCTGATCCGGCAGTTCGTAGCCGGCGTCGACGCGATGCAGATCTTCGACACCTGGGCGGGAGTCTTGCCCGCAGATGAATTCCGCAGATGGTGCATCGAGCCGTGCAGCCGGATTGTCACGGCGGTGCGCAAAGAGATTCCGGGTGCCAGGATCATCGGCTTTCCGCGCGGTGCAGCGAGCGAGCTCGGAAGCTATCTCAAAGCCGTCGCCGTCGATGCGATCGGGCTCGATTGGATGGTCGAGCTCGGTTTTGCCCGCGACCATGTTCAACGCAAGCGGCCGGTACAGGGCAATCTCGACCCGCTTGCGCTCATGGTCGGAGGCGCGGCACTTGATCGCTCGATCGACGCGATCCTCGAAGCGCTGGCGCCCGGCCCGTTCATCTTCAATCTTGGCCACGGCATTCTGCCGGAGACGCCGATCGCGCATGTCGAACGGCTGGTCGCGCGCGTGCGCGGCGCGCCGGCGCGTGGATGAATGGGTCGAAGCGCAGAGAGCGGGAGCGCGCGGGTGAATATCTACGGGTGGATCAAAGCCTTCCACATCATCGCGGTGATCGCCTGGATGGCCGGCATGCTCTATTTGCCGCGGCTCTTCGTCTATCACTGCGCCGCGGAGAAGGGCTCGGTGCAGTCGGAAACGTTCAAGGTGATGGAACGGCGGCTCCTTCGCGGCATCATCAACCCGGCGATGATCGTCGCCATTGTCCTCGGTCTGTGGCTCGGCTGGATGGGGCCTGATTCTCGCTATGGATGGTTCGCGTCGGGCTGGTTGCAGGCCAAGATCGTGCTTGTCCTTGCCCTCTCGGCAATCCACGGAATGCTCGCCCGCTGGACGAAGGATTTCGCGGCCGACCGCAACCGGCACTCGCAGAGATTCTATAGAATTATCAACGAAGTACCGATGGTGCTCCTGATTATTATCGTTCTTCTCGCGGTGCTGAAACCGCTCTGATCGCCGCGCGTTGTCAGTGCAAAGTCGATCGCGGCTCTTGCCTCACGTGCGGTCTTTTCCTATCTTTGTCACATCCCACCCAAGTAGGCGGATGCGATTGAGTTCTGGCTCCAGTGGACTGGAGCCGATTGATGCATCGGGGTTCGGGGCCAAGCTTCCTCGCGACCCACGACCTGCCACCCTCTTCTCGCCAGCGAACGCCGCGACCACCCTGCTGCTGCTGGCCCGATTTCCATAGGACATTCTGTATGCGGGAAATGAAACTCCAAGAACTAAAAACCAAGACTCCGGCGGAGCTCGTCTCCTTTGCCGAGGAGCTCGAAGTCGAGAACGCCTCGACGATGCGCAAGCAAGAGCTGATGTTCGGTATCCTCAAGCAGCTCTCCGCGCGCGAGACCGATATCGTCGGTGAAGGCGTCGTCGAGGTGCTGTCGGACGGCTTCGGCTTCCTGCGCTCGCCGGAAGCAAATTATCTACCCGGACCGGACGACATCTACGTCTCGCCCTCGCAGATCCGCCGCTTCGGATTGCGCACCGGCGACACCATCGACGGCCACATCCGCAGCCCGAAGGAAGGCGAACGTTACTTCGCGCTGCTCAAGGTCAACTCGCTCAATTTCGAGGATCCGGAAAAGGCCCGTCACAAGGTCAACTTCGACAATCTGACGCCGCTCTATCCCGACGAGTGGCTGAAGATGGAATACGAGGATCCGACCAAGAAGGATCTCTCGGCGCGCGTCATCGATATCGTCGCTCCGGTCGGCAAGGGCCAGCGCGCGCTGATCGTGTCGCCGCCGCGCACCGGCAAGACGGTGCTCTTGCAAAACATCGCCCACTCGATCACGCACAATCACCCGGAATGCTATCTGATCGTGCTCTTGATCGACGAGCGGCCGGAGGAAGTCACCGACATGCAACGCTCGGTCAAGGGCGAGGTGATCTCCTCGACCTTCGACGAGCCGGCGGTGCGCCACGTTCAGGTCGCCGAGATGGTGATCGAGAAGGCGAAGCGCCTGGTCGAGCACGGCCGCGACGTAGTGATTTTGCTGGACTCGATCACCCGGCTCGGCCGCGCCTACAACACGGTGGTGCCGTCATCCGGCAAGGTGCTCACCGGCGGCGTCGACGCCAACGCGCTGCAGCGGCCGAAGCGATTCTTCGGCGCCGCGCGCAACATCGAGGAAGGCGGCTCGCTCACCATCATCGCCACGGCACTGATCGATACCGGCAGCCGCATGGACGAAGTGATCTTCGAGGAGTTCAAAGGCACCGGCAATTCCGAGCTGATCCTCGACCGCAAGGTGGCCGACAAGCGCACCTTCCCGGCGATGGACATCACCCGCTCGGGCACGCGCAAGGAAGAGCTCTTGGTGCCGCCCGATCAGCTGAAGAAAATGTACGTGCTGCGCCGCATCCTCAATCCGATGGGCACTATGGATGCCATCGACTTCCTGCTCGACAAGCTGCGCAACACCAAGAACAACTCCGAGTTCTTCGACTCGATGAATACCTGAGCATTAACATGAATGGTCGCGCGGCGGCGCGCAACTTCAAGCCTGTCGCATGCTGGCGATGGTGCGCGTGAGCGCGGCCGCGTCGGTCACCGGCAGCGAGCACCTCTCGCCGACGCAGACGAAAGCCTGCGGAGCGCTCCCGGTCTCGATCTTCGCGCGCGCCGGATGCGCTTGCGGCAATGCGTCCGCCGCGCGCGCCTCGAGCACGACACGATCGAGAGACGGCAGAGCGCGCGCCGCGGCGAGCAGCGCCTGCGCGCCGGCCCCCTCGCCTGCTACCACGATTTCCGCGGTGCGCAGCCGCAAGTCGACGGCATTGAGGAGCGCCATGTGCATGTAGAGGTTCTCGACCGCGGCGGGCGCGATCGCCGCGATCAACCGGTCGGTCTTTTCGCGCCAGCGGTCATCACCGGTCAGGACAGCGAGCCGGATGAGATTTTGCGCCGCGACGGCATTGTGGTTCGGCGTTGCCTCATCACTGGTCGCAGCCGGGCGGACGACGAGACCCTCGGCGTCGGCGGCGGTCAGGTAATAGGCGCCGGTCTGCGCATTGGCGTAGTCGCGGTCGAGCGCATGCTGCCAGGCGAGCGCCCGATCGAGATAATCTCGCCGGCCGGTCGCTTCGTAGAGCGCCAGCGCGGCGCGGATCATCGCCGCAAAGTCGGATGCGAGGCCGGGAAATTTGAGCTGGCCTTCGCGCCAGGAATGACCGAGCCGGTCGCCGCGCGTCATCGTGCCGGCGACGAAGTCGAAGGCGCGTTCAGCCCTCTCGCGCCATGACGGCTCGCCAAGCATGAGGCTTGCATTGGCGAGCGCCGCGATCATCAGCCCGTTCCAGTCGGCCAGCACCTTGTCGTCGAGGCCCGGCCGCACGCGCAAGTCGCGGACGGCGAGCAGTTTTGCGCGCAGCGCGGCGAGCCGCACCTCGTCCTCGTCGCCGCGCGGCTGCGGCTTGAGCCGATTGATGATGTTGTGGCCTTCGAAATTGCCCGCCGGCGTCACGTCGTAATGGCGGGCGAAGAACTCGCCGTCCGCGACGCCGAGCGTTCCGATCACCTCATCATACGACCAAACATAGAACTTCCCCTCCTCGCCTTCCGAATCCGCGTCGAGCGAAGCTGAGAAGGCGCCCTCGCCTGTCGTCATCTCGCGCTTGAGCCAGGCGACTGTTTCGTGGACGCGCCGGCGGTAGAGCGGTTTGCCGTTGCGCTGATGCGCGATGGCCAGCAGCTCGAGGAGCTGCGCGTTGTCGTAGAGCATTTTTTCGAAATGCGGCACCAGCCAACGCTCGTCGACCGAGTAGCGGGAAAAGCCGCCGCCGAGATGGTCGTAGATGCCGCCCTCGCAGATGTGGTCGAGCGTGATCTCGACCGCGGCGAAGTAGCGCGCCTCGCCGGTGCGCAGTCCGCCGCGCCACAACAGCTCGAACAGCGCCGCTTGCGGAAATTTCGGCGCGCCGCGCGTGCCGCCATTGACCGGATCGATGAGGCCGCCGAGCTGCCGCGCGGCATTGTCGAGCTCGGCAACGCCGATCGTGGCGCTGCCGCCTGCCCGCGCCGTTTCGACGAGCCGGTCCATCAAGGCGGCGCGGTTCTGCTCGATCTTCTGCGGTTCCTCGCGGAACAATCGCGCGATCTCGCGCAGCACGTCGACGAAAGCCGGCCGGCCGTAACGCGACGTGCTGGGAAAATAGGTGCCGCCCCAGATCGGCTCGCCGGCGGGCGTCAGGAACATGGTGAGCGGCCAGCCGCCCTGCTCGCCGAGATGATGCAGCGCCGACATGTAGATCTGATCGATGTCGGGCCGCTCCTCGCGGTCGACTTTGATGTTGACGAAAAGCTCGTTCATCACCGCGGCGATGGCAGCGTCCTCGAAGCTCTCATGCGCCATCACATGGCACCAGTGACACGCCGCATAGCCGACCGAGAGCAGGATCGGCCTGTCGCTGCGCTTGGCCTCGGCCAGCGCCTCCGGCCCCCAGGGCCACCAATCGACCGGGTTGTCCTTGTGCTGGAGGAGATATGGGCTTGTCTCGTGCGCGAGGCGGTTCTGCCGCGCGATTGCGGGCGCTGGAGCGGTCATCCGGGGAAGCTATGGCTTCCGGCGAGCGGGCGCCAGCGCCGGCGCCTTGGCCAGCGGCCGCGCTCTTTACGCGGCCGGTGAGATTGTCTTGAACGTCCGGCATGGCTTCCGACGACACCATCTTCGCGCTGTCTTCCGGCCGGCCGCCGGTCGCGGTCGCGGTGGTGCGCGTCTGCGGTCCGCAGGCGGGCAGGGCGCTGCAACGGCTCATCGGCCGTGTGCCGTCGCCACGTCACGCGACGCTCGCGCGGGTGCGCGATCCGGCGAGCGGGGAGGTGATCGACGAGGCGCTGGCGCTTTGGTTTCCCGGCCCGCGCAGCGAGACCGGCGAGGACATGGCCGAGCTGCAGCTGCACGGCGGCCATGCGGTCCTTGCCGCCGTGCTCGAGGCGCTTGCAAGCATTGAGGGTTGCCGTCCGGCCGAGCCCGGCGAATTCACCCGCCGCGCTTTCGAGAACGGCCGCCTCGATCTCACGGCGGTGGAGGGCTTGGCCGACCTCGTCGCCGCCGAGACGGCGGCGCAACGCCGGCAGGCTTTTCGCCAGCTCAAAGGGATGATCGGCGACCGCGCCGAGGCGTGGCGCCGGCAGATCATCGAGGCGCTGGCGCTGGTCGAAGCCCGGATCGACTTTTCCGATGAGGCCGATGTGCCGGAAGACCTCATCGGCCCGGCGCTTCATGCTGCGCAGCAATTGCGCAGCGAAATCGGCGCGGCGCTCGCCGACGGTGCGCGCGGCGAGCGCCTGCGCGACGGCCTCGTGGTTGCCATTGCCGGCCCGCCCAATGCCGGGAAATCGACGCTCCTTAATCGGCTCGCGCGTCGCGAAGCGGCGATCGTCTCGCCTTATCCAGGGACCACGCGCGACGTGATCGAGGTGCATCTCGACCTCGCGGGCTACCCGGTGACGCTCCTCGACACTGCCGGCATTCGGGAGAGCGACGATCCGGTCGAGCGCGAAGGCGTGCGCCGCGCCCGTGCGCGGGCGGCGGCGGCCGACCTGGTGCTGTGGGTCACTGACGCATCAGCCGCTGAGGGAGCGCCGGCGGGTAAGGTTAACGATTTACCAAGATCGGATCTGTGGCTGATCAGAAACAAGATCGATCTCGCTGCGGAGCGGCCGGCGGAAAACCGCGAATCGCCATCCAGTGAGCCGCCGACAACGTTTTCGATCTCGGCAACGACCGGCGCCGGAATGGACCCGCTGATCGCTGCGCTCGCCGACCACGCGCGCAATTATTTCTCCGCCACGGAGTCGTCGCTGGTCACGCGCGCTCGCCACCGGAATGCGTTCGCGGAGACGACGGCGGCCCTCGGTCGGGCATTGGCCGAGGGGCAGGCTGGCGGACGCGAGGAGCTGATCGCCGAGGAATTGCGGTCGGCGGCCGTGGCTCTCGGCCGCCTGACGGGGCGGGTCGATGTCGAGGACATCCTCGACGTGATCTTCCGCGATTTCTGCATTGGTAAATGATTGGTTAACGGCGGCCCTGGTGCACCCCATGTTTCACGTGAAACGCGGCCCCCACATGCGCGGGCTCGGATCGGTCTTTTTGACCGCGGATTCGGCCTTGGCTAGAACGAAGCCCTGCTGGAGAAACCTGCGATGGACGCCCGCTTCGATGTGATCGTCGTCGGTGGCGGCCATGCCGGCTGCGAGGCCGCGGCCGCGGCCGCGCGGATGGACGCGCGCACGGCGCTGATCACCCACCGGTTCGCGACCATCGGCGCCATGTCCTGCAATCCGTCGATCGGCGGGCTGGGCAAAGGCCATCTCGTCCGCGAGATCGACGCGCTTGACGGCCTCATGGGTCGCGTCGCGGACGCAGGCGGCATCCAGTTCCGCGTCCTCAACCGCCGTAAGGGTCCCGCTGTGCGGGGCCCGCGTGCGCAAGCGGACCGTAAGCTCTACGCCGCAGCCATGCAGCAGGCGATCCGGTCTTGCGCCAATCTCACGGTGATCGAGGGCGAGGTGGACGACCTCGTTGCCGACGGCCGCGCGACCGGGCTGCGGCTGAGCGACGGCCGTATGTTCGCGACGGCGGCCATCGTGCTGACGACCGGCACGTTTCTTCGCGGCCTTATCCACATCGGCGAACAGCAGATTGCCGCGGGCCGGGCAGGCGAGGCGGCGGCGATCGGCCTTTCCGATACCCTCGCGCGCACCGGCTTCGCGCTGGGACGCCTGAAGACCGGAACGCCGCCGCGCCTCGATGGCACCACCATCGACTGGCAGTCGCTGGAGATGCAGCCGGGCGACGATCCGCCGGAGCCGTTCTCGGCGCTGACCGAGCGCATCACCAACCCGCAGGTCGCCTGCGCGATCACCCGGACGACCCCGGCAACGCACGCCATCATCCGCGAGAACGTGCACCGCTCGCCGATGTATTCCGGCCAGATCAAGAGCCGCGGGCCGCGCTACTGTCCCTCGATCGAAGACAAGATCGTGCGCTTCGGCGAGCGCGACGGGCATCAGATTTTTCTCGAGCCGGAAGGCCTCGACGACACCACCGTCTATCCGAACGGGATCTCGACGTCGTTGCCCGAAGACGTGCAACGCGCACTCGTCGCCTCCATTCCCGGGCTTGGCCGCGCGCGCGTCGTGCGGCCGGGCTACGCGATCGAATACGACCACGTCGATCCGCGCGAGCTTTTTCCGTCGCTAGAGACGAAGCGGATGCCGGGTCTTTTTCTCGCCGGCCAGATCAACGGCACCACCGGTTACGAGGAGGCCGCGGCGCAGGGCCTCGTCGCCGGCATCAACGCCGCCGCGCGCGCGGGTGGCGGAACGCCGATCCTGTTCGACCGCGGCGAAGGCTATCTCGGCGTCATGATCGACGACCTGGTGACGCGCGGCGTCACCGAGCCGTACCGGATGTTTACTTCGCGCGCGGAGTACCGGTTGACGCTGCGCGCCGACAATGCCGACCAGCGACTGACCAATCGAGGCATCGCCATCGGCTGTGTCGGGGTCGAGCGAACGCGGGCGCACCGCGCCAAGCTTGCGGCACTCGAGGCGGCGCGAGAGCTGGCGCAGGCGTCGACGCTGACACCGAGCGAAGCCGCGCGGCATGGCCTTTCTCTGCGCAAGGACGGGCACCGCCGTTCCGCCTTCGAGCTGTTGTCGTATCCGGACATTGCCGTTGCCGATCTGGCGCGGATCTGGCCGCGCTTCGGCGAGCTTGCGCCGAAGATTGCGCAGCAGCTCGAGATCGACGCCAAGTACGCCGTCTATCTCACGCGCCAGGCGGCCGACGTCGAATCCTATCGTCGCGATGAAAGCCTCGTCCTGCCCGACGATGTCGACTACGCCGCGCTGCCGGGACTATCGAATGAGGCGCGTCACAAGCTCGACGAGCGGCGGCCGCGCACGGTCGGCCAGGCCGGCCGCATCGACGGCATCACGCCGGCGGCGTTGGCGCTGCTCGCGGCGCATGTGCGCCGGCAAGGCCGCAAGCGCAGCCGCGGCACGGCATGATCGCGGAGGAGGGGCTTCGCGATCGGAATGGGCGTGACGCGCATCGCGACCTCTCGGCCGACCGCGCCCGCGCGCTGGCGCTGACACCTGTTTCACGTGAAACAGCGGACCGGCTCGACCGCTTTCTCGACCTCCTCCTCAGCTGGCAGCAGCGGATGAACCTGATTGCGTCCTCGACCGAAGCGCAGGTGTGGACGCGTCACGTCGCCGACTCGCTGCAACTCCTGGCGCTCGCTCCGCAGGCACGCGTTTGGGTCGATCTCGGTTCTGGCGGCGGGTTTCCCGGTCTGGTGATCGCCTGCGCGCTCGCCGAGACCGAAGGCGCGCAAGTCCACCTCGTCGAGAGCAGCACGAAGAAGGCTGCCTTCCTGCGCGAAGCGGGCAGGGTGACCGGCGCCCCGGTATCGGTCCATGCGTCACGGATCGATGAGTTCGTGGCGAGCGCGCCGCCAGCGGTAGAAATTGTCACCGCGCGGGCTTTGGCGCCAATGGCGAAGCTCCTGGCGCACGCCTATCCCCTGTTGAAAAAGGGCGCATATGGCCTGTTTCCCAAAGGGCAAGATGTGGACCGCGAATTGACCGAAGCCGCTAAATATTGGAAGATTCAGGCAAGTCTGGCCGTGAGTCGGACCGATCCGAAGGCGCGAATCGTCGTCGTGCGTGGCCTCGAACCGAACCCTCGGCGCACGCCGGGCGGTTGATTCCCGGACCAAGCAGGCCGCAGACAGGTGGGTCAGCCGCGATGAGCGACACATCATCATCGGAGCCGTCCGCTCCGGTCGAACTGGCGCCGTTGCAGAGCGAGGGGCGGGTCGCCCGCGCGCGGCCGCCGCGGATGCTCGCCATCGCCAACCAGAAGGGCGGCGTCGGCAAGACCACGACGGCGATCAATCTCGGCACCGCGCTCGCCGCCATCGGCGAGGATGTGCTGATTATCGATCTCGACCCGCAGGGCAACGCCTCGACCGGCCTCGGCATCGACCGCCGCGACCGTCGCCATTCCACCTATGAGGTGCTGATCGGCGAAGTCGCCTTGCGCGACTCGATCGTGGCCACCGCCGTGCCGCGGCTTCACATTGCGCCCTCCACGCTTGATCTCGCCGGCCTCGAGCTTGAGATCGGTCAGGAGGCCAATCGCTCCTATCGCTTGCGCAACGCGCTCATGCCGCTCAATGCGCCCGAGCCCGACCGGGTGAATTTCGGCTACGTGCTCATCGATTGCCCGCCGTCGCTCAACCTGCTCACCGTCAACGCGATGGCGGCGGCGCACGCCGTCCTCGTTCCGCTGCAATGCGAGTTCTTCGCGCTTGAGGGTTTGTCGCAGCTCCTCAAGACCGTCGAAACGGTGCGCCAGCAACTCAACCCGGATCTCGCGATCCATGGCGTGGTGCTGACGATGTACGATTCGCGCAACAACCTCTCCGGCCAGGTCGTCGCCGACGTGCGCCAGTTCATGGGGCCCAAGGTCTACGACACCATCATTCCGCGCAACGTGCGCGTCTCGGAAGCGCCGTCCTATGGCAAGCCGGTGCTGGTCTACGATCTGAAATGCAGCGGCAGCGAAGCTTATCTGCGGCTCGCGACCGAGGTGATCCAGCGCGAGAAGGAGCTGTGCGCCGGATGAGCAACAAGAGTGACCGGTCCTGTCGGCGCACATCCGCCGGGCGGGGATTTGGATTATCGGCATGACGCGGCGTTCGGGAGAAACCGCGATGGCGGAGGAGGCGACGCGGTCACGATTGGGGCGCGGGCTTGCCGCGTTGATCGGCGACGTTCGCGCCGAGAGCGCGGTCGAGCGGCCGCGCGGGCAGCGACGGCTGCCGACCGGCTCGCTGCGGCCGAACGTGCGCAATCCGCGGCGGGCGTTTTCCGATGCCGAGCTCGACGAGCTCACGGCGTCGCTGCGCGAGCGTGGCATTATCCAGCCGATCATCGTGCGGCCGGCTGGCGGCGGCGGCAACATTCACGAGATCATCGCCGGCGAGCGCCGCTGGCGCGCAGCGCAGCGCGCCGGTCTGCACGAAGTGCCGGTCATCATCGTCGAAGCAACCGATGCCGAGGCGCTGCAACTCGCGATCATCGAGAACGTGCAGCGCGCCGATCTCAATCCGCTCGAGGAGGCCGAAGGCTATCGCGCGCTGATCGACGAGTTCGGCAACAGTCAGGAAGAGATCGCCAAGATCGTCGGCAAGAGCCGCAGCTATGTCGCCAACACGCTGCGGCTGTTGAAGCTTCCCGATGCGGTGAAGGCGCACATTCACAACGGCAAACTCGACGCCGGACATGCGCGCATGCTGGTCGGCGAGCCCAACGCGGAAGAGCTCGCGGACGAGATCGTCGCGCGCCATCTCAATGTTCGCCAAGTCGAGGCGATGGCGCGCGAGCGGGCGCAGAAGAGCGGCAAGAAGCACGCGAACGGCAAGGCGCGTCCATCGGCCGGCACCAATGCCGACGCATTGGCGCTGGAGAAACGCTTGTCCGATGCGCTCGGATTATCGGTGAGTATCAAGCAGCGCGCCGGCAGCGGCGTTCTCAGCATCCGCTTCCGCGATCTCGACCAGCTCGACGAATTGCAGCGTCGGCTGGAAAAGCGGCACTGATCTGGCCGTCAGTCGTGCTTCCCGCGCGCGCGATCGACGCGTTCGATCAAATCGTTGATAACCGGGCTGGTCGAAAACGGCACTAGGCGCACCGGTGCGCTGAAGGTGATCTGGTCGCCAAAGATCGTTGGCCGCCGCAACGACAACGTCACGCGGGGCGGATTGATAAACGGCGAGTAGCTCACGTTCTTGATGTCGCTCAATGCGATGCGTTGCTCCTGGCCGCGATTTTTTACGACCAGCGTATCGCCATTGTCCCAGACCTCGTCGACCAGGTCGAAGACGAGCTTCTTCATGATGAAATAGCCGAAGACGATCATGATCGCGGGCCCGATCAGAAACGGAAGCGGTGAGGCTGCGTTCCGGCCCGTACCAGAAAAAAGGGAAAGGCCGATGAACACCAACAGGAATCCGAACCAGATCGCCGGGAAGACGCGCTTGTTGAAGAACGTCATCTTCGACGAGACGAGCCGCATGATGCGTCGTTCGCGCTATTCCGCCGCGGTTCGCCCCGCGCCTGAACCGAACCGCCGCTCGATGTAATCGATGACGATCTTCTGGAAGTCGGCGGCGACCGTCGGACCGCGCAGCGTCATGGCTTTCTTGCCGTCGATGAAGACCGGCGCCGTCGGAGTCTCGCCGGTGCCTGGAAGCGAGATGCCGATGTCGGCGTGTTTGCTCTCGCCGGGGCCGTTGACGATGCAGCCCATGACCGCGACGTTGAGACCTTCGACGCCGGGATAGCGCGTCTTCCATTCCGGCATCGAGTCGCGGATGAAGCTTTGGATGCTGGCCGCGAGTTCCTGAAACGTCGTCGAGGTGGTGCGGCCGCAGCCTGGGCACGCGGCGACGAGCGGCACGAAGGTGCGCAGCCCCACGGTCTGCAAAAGTTCCTGCCCGACTCTGACCTCGAGCGTGCGATCGCCGTTCGGCTCGGGCGTGAGCGAGATGCGGATGGTGTCGCCGATGCCTTGCTGCAACAGCACGCCCATCGCCGCTGAAGACGCGACGATACCCTTCGAGCCCATGCCGGCCTCGGTGAGGCCGAGATGCAGCGCATAGTTCGAGCGCCGCGCCAGCTCGCCATAGACGCCGATCAGATCCTGCACCGCCGAGACTTTGGCCGAGATGATGATCTTCGAGCGCGGCAGGCCGATCTCCTCGGCGCGTTCGGCCGACATGAGCGCCGACTGCACCATGGCCTCGCGGGTCACGTCGCGCGCGTCGACCGGATGGTTCGAGCGCGCGTTCTCGTCCATGAGATGCGTCAGCAATTCCTGGTCGAGCGAGCCCCAATTGGCGCCGATGCGCACCGGCTTGTCGTGGCGGATCGCAGTCTCGACGATGGCGGAGAATTGCCGGTCCTTCTTTTCCTTGAAGCCGACATTGCCGGGATTGATGCGGTATTTGTCGAGCGCCTCGGCGCAGGCGGGGTGGTCGGCGAGGAGCTTGTGGCCGATGTAGTGGAAATCGCCGACGATCGGCACGTCGACATTCATGCGCAGGAGCCGCTCCTTGATGTGCGGCACGGCCGCAGCCGCCTCGTCGCGGTCGACGGTGATGCGCACCAGCTCCGAGCCGGCGCGCGCGAGCGCGGCGACCTGCCTTGCCGTGCCCTCGGCGTCCGCGGTGTCGGTATTGGTCATCGATTGCACGACGACCGGCGCGCCGCCGCCGACGGTGACCTTACCCACCTTTACTGCGACGGTTCGGTGTCTTTCCGCCGGGCCGGAGAATTCCATCATCGGGCTGTCTTTCGTCGAATTTTTCCGCCCCGGCAAGAGGGGCCTGGAAAGCACGGATATAACCTTACCGGGGCCGGTTTACGAGCACCAAGCCGAGGGTGACCACGGCGACCGCCACGGCAAAGGGCGGGGTCACGGGCTCGTTGAGCACCAGGTTCCCCGCGGCGACGCCGAATAGCGGGGTCAGAAAGGTAGATGCCGACAATCTGGCCGCCGAGTAGCGCACGATGAGAGCGAACCAGACCACATAGGTGACGCTGACCACCCAGATCGCCTGGTAGGCGAGGGCGCCAAGCGCGAGCGCCGAAGGCGTCGCCTCGATGCGCTCGCCGAAGGCCAAGGCTCCGGCCGCGAGAATCGGGACCGAGACCACGAGCTGGTAGAGCATGGTCTTCTCGGCGCTGACCCGGTTGAGCGGGCTGGCCTTGATGATCAGCGTGGTTCCCGCCCACGCCACTGCGGCGGCGACCATCATGATATCGCCGAGCATCTGGTGCGGGTCGGCGGCCGGCGTCGGCACGCCGAAGGCAATGACGATGCCGAGGAAGGAAAGGAGGAGCCCAAACCACTGCGAGAGATTGAAACGATCGCCTGGCACCAGCCAGCGCGTTCCCAGGACGACCAGGAACGGAGCGAGATAGATGAACAGCACGGCGCGCGTCGCCGTCGTGCAGAGGAGGCCGCGGTAGATCAGTACAAACTCGAGCGCGAACAGCACCCCGGCGGCGATGCCGGAGACAAGAGTGCCATCGCGCTTGAAGAGCGGAATGCCGCGAAACCGCGCCCACGCTCCGACCAGGAGTGCGGCAAGCACCGAACGCGCCGTGGATTGAATGAGCGGCGGAATGTCGTGGATCGCGAGCTTGACCGCGACCTGGTTGAATCCCCAGGTGAGGCAAAGCGCGACGGTCAGCGCCACGGCAAGCGCGTCCAGCGGGCGGGATTGTGGGGATGGGGGCACGAAGTTCAGTTCAATTCCAACGCATTTACGGCGACTGGGGCGCGCACCAAGCCCGGCGGCGGCGGGAAATGCAAGTCGTCATCGCGAGCGGCCACACTAGCAAGTCCCGGTGATTTCAATTGCCGGCTGACTGGGCCAGAGGCCTACTCCGGTTAGCGCCGCGCCCAATCGCCAAGACTGGCCGAGACAAGGCTGGCCGAGACATGATTGCGTGTCGAGATTATTATGTTGCACCGCAACAAGAAGCGTCGCACAGTGCGCGCCGTTTAGCGAAAAACCAAAGAGAACGTGAGCCCCGCCACGGGCGCCTTCTCGAATTGGGGATCACCATGCTGCAAGGAAAGACTGCACTCGTCACCGGCTCGACCTCGGGCATCGGCCTTGCCGTCGCGCGGGCGCTCGCCGCACAGGGCGCCAACGTCACCATCAACGGCTTCGGCGACCAGGCGGCGATCGAGAAAGAGCGCACCGCCATCGAGAAGGAGTTCGGTGTCAAGGCGCTCTACTCGCCGGCCGACATGAGCAAGCCGGCTGAAATCGCCGGCATGGTGCGCACCACCGAGCAAGCCTTCGGCTCGCTCGACGTCCTGGTCAACAATGCCGGCATCCAGCATGTCGCGCCGATCGAGGAATTCCCCATCGAGAAATGGGACCAGATCATCGCCATCAATCTTTCGTCCGCGTTCCACACTATCCGTGCGGCGCTGCCGGGCATGAAGGCGCGCAAATGGGGCCGCATCATCAACACCGCCTCGGCGCATTCGCTCGTCGCCTCGCCGTTCAAGGTCGCCTATGTCGCCGCCAAGCACGGGCTCGCCGGCCTCACCAAGACCGTCGCGCTCGAAGTCGCGACCCTGGGCATCACGGCGAACTGCATCAGTCCCGGCTATGTGTGGACGCCGCTGGTCGAGAAACAAATCCCCGATACGATGAAGGCGCGCGGGCTGACCGAGGAACAGGTCAAGCGCGACGTGCTCCTCGCCGCACAGCCGACCAAGGAGTTCGTCACCGTTGATGAAGTGGCGTCGCTCGCGGTCTATCTTTGCTCCGACGCGGCGAAGGCGATCACCGGCGCCAATCTCTCGATCGACGGCGGCTGGACCGCGGCCTGACGCCTCGATGAGGAATCTTCTCGCTTCGCTGCTGCCCGGACGTGACGCGAAAACGCCGGGCGGGCAAACCACCAAGCGCATCAACCTCGCGCTGCAGGGCGGTGGTGCGCACGGCGCGTTCACCTGGGGCGTGCTGGAACACCTCTTGGGCGAGGAGCGGCTTCAGGTCGAAGGTGTCTCCGGCACCTCCGCCGGCGCGATCAATGCCGTGATGCTCGCCGACGGCTTGACGCGCGGTGGCCGCGAGGAGGCGCAGAAGCGGCTCGCCGATTTCTGGCGCGCGGTCAGCAGCACCGGCAATCTGCCAAGTGTGCAGCGCGCGGTGATGGAACGGATTCTGTCGTTCACGCCGCTCGAAGGCACGCCGGTGCAGGCCTGGTTCGACGCGGTGTCGCGCTACTTCTCACCGTACGACGTCAATCCGCTCAACATCAACCCGTTGAAGGATCTGATCGACCGCTTCGTCGATTTCGAGGCGCTGCGCGCCAATTCCGACCTGCAGCTCTTCATCTCGGCGACCAACGTGCAGACCGGCCGGGTGCGCATCTTTCCACGCGCCAAGATCACGGCCGACGCGGTGATGGCTTCCGCCTGCCTGCCGCTCCTGTTTCGCGCCGTCGAGATCGATGGCGTGCCCTACTGGGATGGCGGCTATCTCGGCAACCCGGTGATCTTTCCGTTCTTCGGCACCACCACGACGGAAGACGTGCTGGTGGTGCAGATCAATCCGCTGGTGCGGGAGGCAACGCCGACCTCGGCCAGCGAGATCGTGAACCGCATCAACGAGATCACCTTCAACTCCTCGCTCATCGCCGAGTATCGCGCCATCGAATTCGTCGCTCGTCTGATCGATCAGGGCCGGTTGCCGCGCGGTGTCGGCGTCGGCCAATATCGCCGCATCAATGTTCATCGCATCGTGCTCGACCGTTTCGGCACGCATTTCGACGCCTTCAGCAAGCTTTCGACCGACTATGATTTTTTTGAAATGCTGCGGCTCAGCGGCAAGCGCGCCGCCCGTCGCTTCCTCGACGAGCATTTCGACGATATCGGCGTCAAGGGCACGGTGGACCTGCGCGCCGAGGCGCAGGCCGAGTGGGCGTGATACGCTGAGGCGATGCCGGACGCGACGCCGCTCCTGACTGCCGAAGTCGGCTCGACCCGGCTTGTTGTCTGCGTCGCCGATATCACCACGCTTGCGCTCGACGCGATCGTCAATGCGGCAAACCGCACGCTGCTCGGCGGCGGCGGGGTGGACGGCGCCATCCACCGCGCGGCCGGTCCGCAATTGCTTGCGGAGTGCGAGACTCTCGGCGGCTGCGAGACCGGCGGCGCCAAGATCACCCGCGGCTATCGGCTGCCGGCGAAGCACGTGATTCACGCAGTCGGGCCGGTCTGGAGCGGCGGCGCCGTGCGCGAGGAAGACCTGCTCGCGTCCTGCTATCGCACGGCGCTCCAGCTTGGCGCCGCACACCGGCTTGCCTCGATCGCGTTCCCGGCGATCTCGACCGGCATCTACCGCTTTCCGCCGGAGCGCGCCGCGCGCGTCGCCGTGGGAACGGTCGCCGCCGAAATCGCGGCGGCGCCGCGCGGCATCGAACGGGTCGTGTTCTGCTGCTTTGCGCAGGACGCCGCCGATCACCACATCACCGCGTTTGCCGAGCTCGGCTTGGCTTGACCGGCGAGCGGACTTGGATGCGGTGAATAGAAAACGAGCGGCGCAAGATCCGCCGCTCGTCCGTGTTTTGGGTTATTCGCCGCCGGCCGCTGCTTCGCGCGTCTCGGCCGCTTCGGCTCTTTGCTTGGCCTCGAGGTCCTCGCCGGTCTCCTGGTCGACCACCTTCATCGACAGCCGCACCTTGCCGCGCTCATCGAAGCCGAGCAGCTTGACCTTCACCTTGTCGCCTTCCTTGACGACATCGCTCGTCTTCTGCACCCGCCGAGGGGCGAGCTGGCTGATGTGGACGAGGCCATCCTTGGAACCGAAGAAGTTCACGAAGGCGCCGAAGTCCATCACCTTGACGACAGTACCCTCGTAGATGTGGCCGACCTCGGGGTCGGAGGCGATCGACTTGATCCAGTTGATCGCCGCCTTGATCGATTCGGCTTTTGCCGAGGCGACCTTCACGGTGCCGTCGTCGGAGATGTCGATCTTGGCCCCGGTCTTTTCCACGATCTCGCGGATCACCTTGCCGCCCGAGCCGATCACCTCGCGGATCTTGTCGACCGGTATCGAGAACACCTCGATGCGCGGCGCGTGCTCGCCGAGCTCGGCGCGGGCCGACGTCAGCGCCTTGGCCATCTCGCCGAGGATGTGCATGCGCCCGTCCTTCGCCTGGGCCAGCGCGATGCTCATGATCTCTTCGGTGATACCGGCGATCTTGATATCCATCTGCAGCGAGGTGACGCCACGCTCGGTGCCGGCGACCTTGAAGTCCATGTCGCCGAGATGATCCTCATCGCCGAGGATGTCGGAGAGGACGGCGAAGCGCTTGTCCTCGAGAATGAGCCCCATGGCGATGCCGGCGGTCGGCCGCTTGAGCGGCACGCCGGCGTCCATCAACGAAAGTGAAGCGCCGCACACCGTCGCCATCGATGAGGAGCCGTTCGACTCGGTGATCTCGGAGACCACGCGGATCGTATAGGGGAACTCGGTCTTTTCCGGCAGCACGGGATGGATCGCCCGCCAGGCCAGCTTGCCATGACCGATGTCGCGGCGACTGGGCGCACCGATGCGCCCGGTCTCGCCGACCGAGAACGGCGGAAAGTTGTAGTGCAGCAGGAACGATTCCTTGTAGGTGCCTTGCAGCGCGTCGATCCACTGCTCGTCCTCGCCGGTGCCGAGCGTCGCCACGACCAGTGCCTGCGTCTCGCCGCGCGTGAACAGGGCGGACCCATGCGTGCGCGGCAGCACGCCGACCTCGCACTGGATCGGTCGAACGGTCTTCACGTCGCGGCCGTCGATGCGATTGCCGGTATCGAGGATGTTCCAGCGCACGATCTTGGCTTCAAGATCCTTGAATACGCCGCCGACCTGGAGCTTCGAATGCTTCGGGTTGTCGACGCCCTCGGGGAGGAAATGCCCCATCACCCGCTCTTTGACGGCGTCGACCGCCTTGTGCCGTTCCATCTTGTCGGGGATCGCATAGGCGGCGCGCAGGTCTTTTTCGACCAGGCCACGCATCTCATCTTCCAGCGTCGCGTTGTCGGAGACGATGAGTTCCCGCGGCTCCTTGGCCGCCTTCTCGGCGAGCTTGATGATCGCCTCGATCACCGGCTGCATGTGCCGATGGCCGAACATCACGGCACCGAGCATCACCTCTTCGCTGAGCTCCTTCGCCTCCGACTCGACCATCAGCACGGCGTCCTGCGTGCCGGCGACGACGAGGTCGAGCTGGCTCTCGGTCATCTCGTCGATTTGCGGATTGAGCACGTATTCGTTGCCGATGAAGCCGACGCGGGCGGCGCCGATCGGGCCCATGAACGGCGCCCCGGAAAGCGTGAGCGCGGCGGAAGCCGCGATCATGGCGACGATGTCGGGGTCGTTTTCCAGATCGTGCGACAGCACGGTCACGATCACCTGCGTGTCGCAGCGCCAGCCTTCGGCGAATAGCGGCCGGATCGGCCGGTCGATCAGCCGCGAGGTCAGCGTCTCCTTTTCGGTCGGACGGCCCTCGCGCTTGAAATAACCGCCGGGAATGCGACCCGCGGCAAAATACTTTTCCTGGTAGTTGCAGGTCAGCGGAAGGAAATCGATGCCTTCCTTCGGTTGTTTGGCGGCGACCACGGTCGCGATGACGGTGGTGTCGCCGTACGAAGCGAACACCGCTCCGTCGGCCTGGCGTGCGAGTCTGCCGGTCTCTAGCGTGAGCTTGCGGCCACCCCAGTCAAGTTGCACACGATGAATGTCGAACATTGCGATTGTCTTTCATGGTTTTCGCGGAGATGCGAAAGCCATAAGCAAGACGGCAAGACGCTGCCGGCGCAGCGTCGCTGCAATACCTGCCCAGCGTCTGGCGATCCTGCCATGGCCTTCGGACCTTCCGGTGGATGTGAACGGGCAACGGCCCGTTCCACGGATCGGCAGCGTCGCTGCCGGACAAAAGCGGAGGCGTCATGCGCTCCGCCACAAACGCGCGGGATTTTTCCGCGCGCAAACTTTTCAACGGCGAATACCAAGCCGTTCAATCAGCTCCTGGTAACGCCCCTCATTCAGGCGCCGAAGATAATCGAGAATCTGCCGGCGCTGCGACACGAGCTTCAACAGCCCGCGCCGCGAATGATTGTCCTTGATGTGGGTCTTGAAGTGATCCGTCAGGTTGTTGATCCGTTCCGAAAGCAGGGCTACCTGCACTTCGGGTGAACCGGTATCATTGCCCTTGACGCCGTAGGTCTTGATCAGCTCCGCCTTACGCGCGGTCGTAATCGACATCGTCACTAACCTTTTCCTCTGCCGGCGCGGCCCACCACGCCGGTTAAATTGAACACGCGCTTGGGGACGATCTCGCCGCGGTCGACTTCGGCGATAGCCACGAGTTGACCGCTGGAAGCGACCTGGACCATGCCGCTAAACACGGCAGCGTCCCGTCCGCGCAACAAAACGGCTTGGCCCCTCTGGAGCCTTGCCGCATCTGCCGGGCTCACGGCCAGCGCCGGGATGTCGTCCAGCGCGGTCTCGATCGGCAGGAGCACTTCGGCGAGGTGTCCCTCGCCAGCGGCCGCTCTATGGCACAAAGATTCAAGCCGTTCCAGCGAAATCATGTCGCTCTCGCCGAACGGGCCGACCCGGCTGCGGCGCAGGGCCGAGACATGGCCCAAGGCGCCATGGGCGCGGCCGAGATCGCGGGCGAGCGCGCGTACATAGGTTCCTTTGCCGCATTCGGCCGCCAGCACGGCGTGATCCGGGTCGGGCGCCTCGATGAGGTCGAGCCGGTGTATGGTTACCGGGCGCGGGGCGATTTCGACCGTTTCGCCTTCGCGCGCGAGATCGTAGGCGCGCTCGCCGGCGATCTTCACCGCGGAGAATCGCGGCGGCACCTGCTCGATGGTTCCGGTAAAGCGCGGCAGCAAGGCCCTGATGGCGGCGTCGTCCGGGCGGCGCTCGCTTGTTTCAACGACGCGGCCTTCGGCATCGTCGGTGTCGCGCTCCTCGCCCCAGCGCACCGTAAACAAATAGGTCTTGCGGCTGTCGACGACGAACGGCACCGTCTTGGTCGCTTCGCCGAGCGCAATCGGCAGGCACCCGGACGCCAGCGGATCGAGCGTGCCGGCGTGACCGACGCGCTTGGCCGTGAACAGGTGCTTGATCACCGCGACCGCGTGCGTCGAAGTCATGCCGATCGGCTTGTCGAGGACGATCCAGCCGTGCACGTCGCGCTTCTTGGCCTTCTTCGCCGGCGGCGCGCCAGGCTCGCGTTGCTCCCGAACGGGGAGGGAGCCGACCGCTTCTGCGCACATCATTGGTCCTCTTTGCCGAGATCGCGCTGGACCTGCGGTGTTCGCAGGAGCTTCTCGATACGTTCCGCCTCGTCGAATCGCTCGTCGATGCGAAAGCGAATGTCGGGAGCAAATTTCAGGTTGACGCGGCGCGCGATCTCGCCGCGCATGTATCGCTTGTTGCGCTCCAGCGCTTCGAGCACTTGCTCGCCGTCGCGGCCGCCGAGCGGCATGATGTAGATCGTCGCCAGCCGCAGGTCGGCGCTCATGCGCACTTCCGGAACCGTGATCATGCGCCCTTCGAGCACTGGATCGTGCACTTCGCCGCGCGCCAGCATGTCAGCCACCTCGTGGCGGATCAATTCGCCGACGCGGAGCTGCCGCTGCGAAGCCGGTGATTGATTGCGCTGATGGTGACGTGGCATCGTCGTTCTGTTCTTATTTTCTTATTCGTGGCCGGGCTCGTCCCGGCCGTCCACGGCTTCATCGTATGGCATTTTAAAACGTGTGGATGCCCCCGGCCCGGCCGGGCACGACGGAACGCTACAGCGACCGCTGCACGCTCTCCACCCGGTAGCACTCGATGATGTCGCCGGCCTTCATGTCCTGATAATTCTCGAAAGCCATGCCGCATTCCTGGCCGGCGACGACCTCGCGCGCGTCATCCTTGAAGCGCTTGAGCTGCGATAGTTTGCCTTGATGAACGACGACGTTGTCGCGGATCAGTCGCACATTGGCGCCGCGCTCGACGACGCCGTCGGTCACCCGGCAACCGGCGATGTTGCCGACCTTCGAGACCTTGAAGATCTCGAGAATGACGGCGTTGCCGAGCATGGTCTCGCGCAGCGTCGGCGCCAGCAATCCCGACATCGCCTTCTTCACGTCGTCGACCAGGCTGTAGATGATGTCGTAGTAGCGAATTTCGATCCCGGCTCGTTCGGCGGCTTCGCGCGCCTCCTTGTGGGCGCGGACATTGAAGCCGATGACGGCGGCGCCCGACGCTTCCGCGAGCGTGATGTCCGATTCGGTGATGCCGCCGGCCCCAGCGAAAATCACGCGCGCGGCGACTTCGTCGGTCGAGAGCTTTTCCAGCGCGCCGACGATGGCTTCGATCGAGCCCTGCACGTCGCCCTTGACCACCAGCGGGAATTCCTTGCGGCCGCTGGTCTTGAGCTGACTCATCATCTGCTCGAGCGAGCCGCGCATGCCGGTTTGCCGCGCCGCCATCTTTTCGCGCTTCTGCCGGGCGCGATAATCGGCGATCTCGCGGGCGCGGGCCTCGGAGTCGACGACGGCGAGCCGGTCGCTCGCTTCCGGCGTGCCGTTGAAGCCTAAGACCTCGACCGGCATCGACGGCCCCGCCGCCACGACCGAATGCCCGGTATCCGACATCAGCGCGCGCACGCGGCCCCATTCGGAGCCGGCGACGACAATGTCGCCGGGCTTGAGCGTGCCGCGCTGCACCAGCACGGTCGCGACCGGGCCACGGCCGCGGTCGAGCCGCGCTTCGATGACGGTGCCTTCGGCCGGCCGGTTTGGGTTTGCCTTGAGCTCGAGGATTTCCGCCTGCAGCGCAATGATGTCGAGCAACCGATCGAGGTTGCGCTTCTCCTTGGCCGAGACTTCGACCTCCAGGACCTCGCCGCCAAGCGATTCGACCTGGATTTCATGCTGCAATAATTCGGTGCGCACCCGCTCGGGCTTGGCGTCCGGTTTGTCGATCTTGTTGATGGCGACGATGATCGGCACCTTGGCCGCCTTGGCGTGGTGGATCGCCTCGACCGTCTGCGGCATGACGCCGTCATCGGCCGCGACCACCAGCACCACGATGTCGGTGATCTTGGCGCCGCGCGCGCGCATGGCGGTGAAGGCGGCGTGGCCCGGCGTGTCGATGAAGGTGACGCGGCCGCCGGAGGGCGAGGTCACTTGATAAGCGCCGATATGCTGGGTGATGCCGCCGGCTTCGGCCGCCGCAACGTCGGTCGAGCGAATAGCGTCGAGCAGCGAAGTCTTGCCGTGATCGACGTGGCCCATGATGGTGACGACCGCCGCCCGCGGCTGCAGGTTCGCCGGATCGTCCGGCGCGTCGAACATGCCCTCTTCGACGTCGGCCTCGGAAACGCGGCGCACGGTGTGACCGAGCTCCTCGGCGATGAGTTGTGCGGTGTCGGCGTCGATCGTGTCGGTGATCTTCGCCATATGACCCTGCTGCATCAGGATGCGGATCACATCCACCGCGCGCTCGGCCATGCGATTGGCCAGCTCCTGGATGGTGATCGTTTCCGGAAGCGTCACTTCGCGGGCGATCTTCTCTTTCGGCTCGCTGTCGCGGTGGCCGGTCATGCGCTGGACGCGGCGACGGAAGGAGGCGACCGAGCGTTCGCGGACCTCGTCCGCCGACAGCGCAGTTACGACGGTAAGCCGGCCGCGGCGCTTTTCGCCGCCGGTCCGGGTCGGCTTCGGGGCCGGCGCCGGGCGTACCGCCGCGCTGCCGCGGCGGACGCCGCGCGGCGCTTCCTCCTCGTCGGCCTCGAGTGCCGGACGCGGGCCGCCGAGCTTTGCCGTGACCGTCTCGGCGCCGAAGCGCTTCTTGGCGACTTCGTCGGCCTTGCGCTTGGTCTCTTCATCGTGCTTGCGGCGCTCTTCTTCGTCGCGCTTGCGCGATTCCGCCTTCGCCCGCTCGGCGCGGTCGATCTCTTCGCGGCTATGACGGATGCGGGCTTCTTCCTCGGCGATCTTGCGCTCTTCCGCCTCGCGCAGACGGGCGTCGGCGAGCGCATGCGCGCGCGCACTCCGCTCTTCTTCGGTGAGGGTTCGCAATACGACGCCGGATGCCTTCGGCGCGGCAGCAGCCGAAGCCGCAGCCGCCGAGGCTGCCGGCGGCGCGGCCGTGGGCGATTTGCTCGTGGTGCCGGCGCGCTTCGGCGTCGCGCTGCGATCCGCCGGCGCCATCGGCTCCGGCTTCGTCTCGCCGCCGACGCGGCGTTTGACCTTTTCGACGACGACGGCCTTGCTGCGGCCATGGCTGAAACTCTGGCGCACGACGCCTTGCTCGACACCGCCGCGCTTTAGCGTCAGCGTCTTCGTCGAACTCACGCTCAGCTTTTCGCCGCTGTTCTTGGTCGTCTCAGTCATACCATCCGCTTCTGTACGCGTTCATTCTCGGCCGGCTCATTCCGGCCCAGCTATCCCGGCCCGATTGTGCTGATCGCCGGCGCGAAACCGCTCAAGGCGCCGACAACGCGCCAGAAAGGTCTCGCTTACAGGGCCGGCGAGCAGGGCTGCATGTACCACATTTGGGCGGTTCAATGCCAAATCCAATTGCGCCGAGGTCAGGAATCCAATCACAGGGAGCGACCCGCCCGGCCCCCGCCGCAAGGCGCTATCGAGCTTGCGGATACCCTCGGGGGAAGCCTCAGCGGCGTGCAACAGGGCGGTGGCGTTGCCGCGTTCCAGTGCGGCTTCGGCCTTGGCGAAGCCGGCGACGACCAGGCCGGCCTTGCCGGCGATAGCGAGAGCGTCGAGCGCGGCGCGCTCGAGTTGCCGCTCGGTGCGGGCGACGAGATCGGACGGGAGGCGAACCTCCCGCTTGAAGCCGCGGGCGAACGCTTTTCGCCGTATGGCCTCGTCGAGCGCTTCCTGCGTCGCCGTCACCCAGATGCCGCGGCCGGGCAGCCGGCGCTTGACGTCCGGCACCGCGTCCCCTTCCGGCCCGACCACAAACCGGATCAGGTCCGAGACCGGCCGCACGGTGCGCGTGGCGACGCACAGGCGTTCGGCCGCGCGCGCGCGCGGTCCGCTGTCCAGTTCGATGTCTTGGCGCTCGGTGATCATCAAAGTCGGGGTTGCTCCTAAGCCTGCGCCTCCGGGGCCGGAAGCTCCTCGACCACCGGCGGAGCGAGATCGGCCTCGCTGATCCAGCCTGCCTTCACGCGCGCCTGCATGATCATCGCCTCGGCGTCCTCGCGCGTGAGATCAAGGCCGTCGAGGATGCCGGCCTCGCGAACGGTCTCGCCGTCCTTGCGCTCGGTCCAGCCCGCGAGGTCATCGGTTGCACAGCCGGCGAGGTCCTCGACGGTCTTGATGCCGTTCTCGCCGAAGCGCACCAGCATCGCCGTCGTGACGCCGGGCACGTCCTTGACCGCATCCTCGACCCCGAGCTCTCGGCGCTTGGCGTCGAGCTCAGCCTCGATCTTGGCGAGGTAGTCGCGCGCCCGCGCCTGCAGCTCGTCGGCGGTGTCGGCGTCGAATCCTTCGATACCGGCAACTTCCTTGGCATCGACGAAGGCGAGCTCTTCGACCGAGGTGAAACCCTCCGAGGCGAGCAATTGCCCGATCACCTCATCGACATTGAGCGTGTCGATGAACATGCGCGTGCGGTTCTCGAATTCCGCCTGACGGCGTTCCGATTCTTCCTGCTCGGTGAGGATGTCGATGTCCCAGCCGGTGAGCTGGGAAGCGAGGCGCACGTTCTGCCCGCGCCGGCCGATGGCGAGGGAGAGCTGCTGATCCGGGACCACCACCTCGATGCGCTCGCGTTCCTCGTCGAGCACCACCTTGGCGACCTCCGCCGGCGCCAAGGCGTTGACCACGAAGGTGGCGATATCCTGCGACCAGGGGATGATGTCGATCTTCTCGCCTTGCAGCTCGTTGACCACCGCCTGGACGCGCGAGCCGCGCATGCCGACGCAGGCACCGACCGGGTCGACCGAGGAATCGCGCGACACGACCGCGATCTTGGCGCGCGAGCCGGGATCGCGCGCCACCGCCTTCACCTCGACGATGCCGTCGTAGATTTCCGGCACCTCCTGCGCGAACAGCTTCGACATGAATTGCGGATGCGTGCGCGAGAGGAAGATCTGCGGGCCGCGCTGCTCGCGGCGAACGTCGTAGATGTAGGCGCGGATGCGATCACCGTTGCGGAAAACCTCGCGCGGCAGCATCTCGTCGCGGCGCACGATCGCTTCGCCGCGGCCGAGATCGACGACCACGTTGCCATACTCGACCCGCTTGACGATGCCGTTGACGATGTCGCCGATCCGGTCCTTGTATTCATCGTATTGCCGGTCGCGTTCGGCTTCGCGCACCTTTTGTACGATCACCTGCTTGGCCGACTGCGCGGCGATCCGTCCGTACTCGAGTGGCGGCAGCGGATCGGCGATGGTGTCGCCGATCTGTGCAGCGGGATGCCGCCGTCGGGCCTCGTCGAGACTGATCTGCGAGGCGGGATTTTCGACCGCGTCCACCACCAGCATGTGCCGGGACAGATGCAGCTCGCCGCTTTTGGGATCGATCTCGGCGCGCACCTCGGTCTCGCTGCCATAGCGCGATCGGGCGGCCTTGGCGATCGCGTCCTCCATGGCGCCGAGCACGATCTTGCGGTCGATCGATTTTTCCCGCGCGACCGCGTCCGCGATTTGCAAGAGTTCGAGCTTGTTGGCGCTTACCGTCGCCATAGTTCATTCTCCTTTGCGCTGGCTCGCGGCACGGGTTGGCCGGCAGCGTTGTTCAAAGATTTTGCCTGGTGCGTCTGGTGCGCGTTGTCGCGCGCTGTGAAATTGCTTCCACGATTGTCGCCGAGCTTCTCGCCATGTTTGCTCCGCCGTAGCGATGCGGAAATGAGCGCGTCGGTGAGGACAAGCCTGGCTTCGCCGATCTCGTCGATCCGCAGCAAGACTTCGGAATGCCCGGCCGCGGCCGGGTCGCCGCAGCGCATGCGTACGCTCTCGCCCTCGGCGCCGACGAGCTCGCCGCGGAAGCGGCGGCGGCCGTCGATCGGGGCGAGCATCTCCACATGGGCGATGTGGCCGGCGTAGCGGTCGAAATCCGAGCGCCGCACCAGCGGCCGGTCGATGCCGGGCGAGGAGATCTCCAGCCGATACGGACCCTCGATCGGGTCGGCGACGTCAAGGAGCGGCGAGAGCGCCCGCGACGCCGCCTCGCAATCTTCGACCGCCATCGTGCCGTCCGGCCGCTCGGCCATGATCTGCACCGTGCAGCCGGCGGACCGCGAAATGCGCACACGCACCAGCCGATAGCCGAGAGCCGCGAGCGCCGGTTCGACGATCGCGGCGACACGCGCCGAACGGCCCGGCTCGGCGATGAGCCGCGGCTCTTCGGCAAAGGTCATCAGCCCATCGTTCAAGCTGTGCGCGTCCTTTGAATCTTTTAACTGTGTGTCCGCCCGGAAACCGCCGGACCTCAGGTAACAAAAAAGAGCGGGTCCCAGGGGGCCCACTCCCAAAACCGCTCGGATAAATCCGACCGTTATGAGGTATCCATGACGGACAGCGGGAATATAGCGTTTTGCCGGGTCGTTGCAAGGCCCTTTGGGCGTCGGGGATCGGGCGTCAGGCGGCGCGCAGGACAAGCCCGTGGTTGATATCTGACTACTTAAGGCTTCTCAGCTGATTGCAAGATTTCTTTCAGGATTGCCGATTTATTGTGCGGTAACGGGCACCGCCTAGATCGCGAACGCTCATGGATTGAAAGCATGGGTGTCACCCTTTCATTGATCCCGGAGCTTGAGGACGTTGTCCAGCGCGGCTCGCGCGAGAAACGCGTCGAGACGCTGCAGCGCATTACCGCGCTCTTTCTCGACGGCGCCAGCCGTTATAGCGAGGAGCATGTCGGCCTTTTCGACGACGTATTCGGGCGGTTGATCGAAGAGATCGAGACCAAGGCGCGCGCGGAGCTGTCGAGCCATCTGGCGCCGGTCAGCAACGCGCCGGCCAAGCTGCTGCGCACGCTTGCCAAGGACGACGATATCGCCGTTGCCGGTCCGGTGCTGAAGCTGGCGCCGCGCTTGGCCGAAGTTGATCTGGTCGAGGTCGCCGAAAACAAAAGCCAGGCGCACCTGCGGGCGATTTCCGCGCGCCGCGCGCTTGGCGAGGCGGTCACCGACGTCCTGGTACGGCGCGGCGACCGTGAGGTCGCTCGCCGCGTCGCCGGCAACCGCGGCGCCCGCATCTCCGAGAAGGGTTTCTCCGGCCTCGTCAAGCGCGCCGAGGACGACGGCATTCTGGCGGAGAAGGTCGGAATGCGGTCCGACATTCCCGCGCCCATGTTCCGCGACTTGCTATCAAAGGCGACAGCCGTCGTACACCGGCGCCTGCTTGCGTCAGCAACCCCTGAAGTGCGCGCCGAAATCTGCGATGTACTGACCAAGGTCTCCAAGGAGGTCGGCGCCCGCGTCGGGCCGCGCGACTACATCGCCGCGCAGCGCACCGTGCTCAACCTGCACCGAACCGGGCGCATGACCGAGGCCACGCTGGCCGGACTCTGCGGCGAGGGCAAATATGAGGAGACGGTCGTCGCGCTCGCGGCACTCGCCAAGGTGCCGATCGATGTCGCCGATCGGCTCATGGGCGGCGACCGGCCCGATCCGGTGCTGATCTTGTGCAAGGCGGCGGGGCTCGGCTGGCCGACAGTGAAGGCCGTGATCCTGGCGCGGCCGGATGGCAGCGGAACCTCGTCGCAGGGGCTTGATGCCGCTTTCGCCAATTATGCGCGGCTTTCGGCATCGACCGCGCAGCGCGTGGTGCGTTTCTGGCAGGTTCGGCGCAGTCCATAGCCCGCTATATCGGGCGCGGCCGGTCACCGTCTGCGGAAAATCAGGAAACACGATGCGCGCTGCTGGCGCGCGGCCTTGGCGTAGTAGCGCGTGGGAGTGAAGCCCGGCCACGCCAGCCGCCAGTCGTCGGCGCATTGCGCCGTCCAGTCGAACGCCGGCGATTGCAGCAAATGCTGCAGCGTCCAGGCGGCGTAGTCGGCAATGTCGGTCGCGAAGCGCAGCTCGCCGCCGCGCCGCAAGATGCGGGCGAATTGCGCGACCGTCGAATCCTGAACGAAGCGGCGCTTCCAGTGCCGCCGCTTCGGCCACGGATCGGGATGGATCAAATCGACCCGCGACAGCGCCGCCTCCGGCAGCCACGCGATCAGGCCGGTGGCGTCGTCGAAATGCAAACGGATGTTTTGCAGGCCGCCGCTTTCGATCGCCGAAAGCGCCTTGGCCATTCCGTTGACGAAGGGCTCGACGCCGATCATTCCCGTGCGCGGGTGCGCCTGGGCTTGCTCGACCATCGATTCGCCGCCGCCGAATCCGATCTCGAGGGCAATCTCGCCGACCGGCACGGAAAACAATTCGCTCAGCTCGGCGGGAGCGGGCCGGGAAAGATCGATCGCCAGCTGCGGCAACAGCGTTTCCATCAGCCGCGCCTGATTGGGGCGAAGCTTATGGCCTTTGCGCCGGCCAAAGAACGCGCGGGTCTGATGCGGTTGCGGATTCATTTGCCGTCCGCGTCTTTCGGCACCGGTATAGCAAAGACGCGGATCGCCGGTACGCCGGCTTGTGACGAAGAGGCGCCGCGAAAACGGATTAGCGCACGTTGCGCCTGAGCGTGTCGGCGAGGTCGGTGCGTTCCCAGGAGAAGCCGCCGTCGCGGTCGGGCGCACGGCCGAAATGGCCGTAGGCCGCGGTCCGGCGGTAGATCGGCCGGTTGAGCTTCAGCGCACGGCGAATATTGGTCGGACGGAGCGGAAATAGCTCGGGCAAGAGTTTCTGCAGCTTCGCCTCATCGATCGTGCCGGTGCCGTGGGTATCGACCAGGACGGACATCGGATCGGCGACGCCGATCGCGTAGGCGATCTGAATGGTGCACCTCTCGGCAAGGCCGGCAGCGACCACGTTCTTGGCCAAATAGCGCGCGGCGTAAGCTGCCGAGCGGTCGACCTTGGTCGGGTCTTTGCCGGAAAAGGCGCCGCCGCCGTGCGGTGCGTAGCCGCCATAGGTGTCGACGATGATCTTGCGGCCGGTCAGGCCGCAATCGCCGTCGGGTCCGCCGACGACGAAATTGCCCGTCGGGTTGACCAGGAAATCGCCGGCCTTCTTCGGCATCCAGCCGGCCGGCAGCGCCGATTCGACGGCGTCGGCGATCATCTCCTTGACCATGCCGGGGGTATATTTTTTCCCGTTGCGGGTTTGGGCGTTGTGCTGCGTGGACACCACGACCTTGGTGCAGCCGACCGGCTTTCCGTCGACGTACCTTATCGTTACCTGGCTCTTGGCGTCGGGCTGCAGATCAAAGAGCGCGCCGGAGCGGCGCTTTTCCGCCAGCACTTTGAGAATCTTGTGCGCGAAGTAGATCGGCGCCGGCATGAACGAGCCTTTTTCGTAGACTTCGCTCTCGGTGCAGGCAAAGCCGAACATCATGCCTTGATCGCCGGCGCCTTCTTCCTCGCCATTCTTTTTCTTCTTGGCGTCGACGCCCATGGCGATGTCCGGCGACTGACCGTGCAGCAACACTTCGACGTCGGCGCCGCAGTAGGAAAAGCCATCCTGGTCGTAGCCGATGTCCTTGACGACGCCGCGCGCGGTCTCCGCGATCAGTTCGCGATTGACCACGGCCTTGTCGCCGTGCTTGTGAAAAAACGGCGCCTGACCGCGGCCCTCCCCGGCGATGATGATCTTGTTCGTCGTGCACAGGGTCTCGCAGCCGAGCCGGGTATTCACTTTGCTCTCGTCGGCGATACCGAGCTTGATGTCGTTCTCGATGAACGCGTCGAGGATGGCGTCGGAGATCTGGTCGCAGACCTTGTCGGGATGTCCTTCCGATACGGACTCGCTGGTAAACAGGTAGTCTGAACGTCGCACGGCGAAGCACTCCCCTCGTAGTTTTGGCACCGTGGCGTTGGCGCCGTAGTTTTGGCGCGCCCGATCGGATCGAGATCGTCGCATCGAATTCAAGCAAGCCGCACGTTCGAGTGCCGCCGGCCGCCGACCCGTTCCGGTCCAGGGGAGGGGTTGTTGCAGCGTCCCCCCGCGCGGTCAAGATGTGGGCGAAATGTGGGCTAGCGAGGCCGTCGTCAGCGCTTGTCGGCGGCGATCTGCTCGACGAGATCGACAATGCGCCGGCGCAGCTTGGAGTCGGCAATGCGCATGAATGCCTTGGTCAGCGCCAGGCCGTCCGAGGTCGCGAGAAAATCGGAAACATAGGCGGGCGAGGGCGCCTCGCCCATGCCGTCCGCCCGCGGTCCCAACGCCACGGTTGGCGCCCCCTCGAAAAAGAACGACACCGGCACCTGGAGAATATGCGAAATCTGTTGCAAGCGGCTGGCACCGATGCGGTTGGTGCCCTTCTCGTATTTCTGCACTTGCTGGAAGGTCAGGCCGAGGGCGTCCCCGAGTTTCTCCTGGCTCATCGCCAGCATCATGCGACGCATCCGCACACGGCTGCCGACGTGCTTGTCAACCGGATTTGGAGCCTTTTTTGCAATCATAATATCCAACTCCTGTGTCTCCCCGGTTCCGAAATGGGTGTAAGTGCTCAAAGCAGTTACGATTGATACCAAACCTATCCCAAGTTCACCACGTATATTCTTGCCTTCGGATTCATTCAAAAATGGGCCTGAATATCGTTGCCATCTTGCTACGCGTGACAGTTGAACCCGAAGGATTGCGAACATCCTGCGGTTAGTATCGCCTAGGACGGCTCGCGCGCCAGTAGCTGATTACGGCATTACCCCGGACTTTGCATGTTTGTGGGTCGCTAAATCTTCTTTCTCCCGGTGAGCATCCGCCGGCGCACGACAAGGAGGAAGGCGATCGCCAGCATGACGGCGGCCGGGCCGTCGCCGGCGCGGGCATAGATCGGCGCCGGGAGCGCCCGCGGCAGCGGTGAATCGATCACTCCCTCCTGGCCGAGCGGCAGCGCGTTGACGATCCTCCCGAGCGGATCGACGACCGCGGAAATGCCGGTGTTGGCGGCGCGGACCAGGGGCAAGCCCTCTTCGATGGCGCGCACGCGCGCTTGCTGGAGATGCTGGTAGGGACCGCTCGAGATGCCGAACCAGCCGTCATTGGTGACGTTGACGATCCATCCCGGCCGCTGACCTTGCGGCACCGCGTCGCCCGCGAAGATGATCTCGTAGCAGATGAGCGGAAGCGCCGGCGGCGCGCCCGGGACGGTGATGAGCCGGCGGCGATCCCCGGCGAGGAACCCGCCGCGAATTTTAGTGAGCTGCCGCAAGCCGAGAGTCTCGAGAATGCGCTGGAACGGCAGATATTCGCCGAACGGCACGAGGTGCACCTTGTCGTAAACTCCAAGGATCGAGCCATCATGGTTGATGACATAGATCGAGTTGAATACGCCGGGATCGGTGGGATTGACGGGCTCAGCGAGCCGCACCGCGCCGGTGATCAGTACGGTCCCATGGCGCAGCAGTTGCGCGATTTGCTCGAGCGCGTCGGGCTCGCGCGCGAGGAAGAACGGAAAAGCAGATTCCGGCCAGATCAGATGCGTCACCTCGCCGATCCCGGGCGCCTGCGGTCCCGCGGTGCGGTCGGAGAGAGCGAGGTAGCGCTTCATCACCTCCTGCTTGGCGGCATAGTTGAAGCGGATGTCCTGCTGCACGTTCGGCTGCATGACGCGCAGATGCACGCCATCGACCAGTCGCGTCGGCGTCCGTGAAAGGCGCAGCGCGCCGAAGCCGCCGAGCCCCGCGAGGACGGCCATTGCGAGCACCAGCGGCAGCCATGCCCAGCGGGTCTCCTCGCGTTCATCGGTGAGCGCGGCCGGGCTCGCGAACACGACGATCGCGATCAAGGTAAGCCCCCAAATGCCGAAGATCGAAGCGCTTTGCGCCAGCGCCAGCGGACTTGCGAGCGCGTAGCCGAAGGCGTTCCAAGGAAACCCGGTCATGAGGTGGCCGCGCAGCCACTCAGCCGCGGTGAGCGCGACGCCCAGAGCCAGGATGCGGGTCGCTCCCGGCGTCCACAGGATGCGTGCCAGCGCGGTTCCGAACGCGGTGAAGAAAGCGAGCAGCGCCGGCAGACCGATCACCGCGATCGGCAAAAGCCAGCCGAAAGTCGGCGCATCGACAAGGAAGGCATAGCCGATCCAATAAAGACCGGCGACAAAGTAACCGAAACCGAACCACCAGCCGGTTGCCGCGGCGGCGATCGTTCCGCGCCAACGGTCCGGTCCGGCGCCGTCGATCAGCCAGACCAACGCCGGAAAAGTCAAAAACAGGATCGGCCAGAGATTGAACGGCGCCATCGCCAGCGCCGACAGCGCGCCGGCGGCAAAGGCTATCGACCAGCGTCGCCACCCCCAGGCCAGGACGATGGCTTGGACCAGCCGCTGCAGCGTCACGGCGTCGATTGCGAATTCGGGTTGGGCCGATGCGGCTCCTCGCGCGCCGGCGCCGGGCGCGGCGCGGGCGTTCGCAACGCCGCCGGCAGCTCGCGCGCCGGTCCGGGCCGGCGGTCCTTGCTGCGGTAGATCCTGACCCGTTTGACCCGACGCGGATCGGCGTCGAGCACCTCGGCCTCGAAAGCGACCGGTCCGGGCACCAGCTCCCCGCGCACCGGCACGTGGCCGGCGCGCATGACCAGATATCCGCCGAGCGTGTCGACTTCTTGCGCCGCCTCGCCGACGTCGAATTCCTCGCCGATCGCGGCGCGCACGTCACCGAGGCTGGCGCGGCCGATCGCCAGGAACGAGCCGTCGCTCTGCCGGGTGATCGCCGGAATTTCCGCCTCGTCGTGCTCGTCGGCGATGTCGCCGACGATCAGCTCGACCAGATCCTCGATCGAGACGAGACCGTCGCTACCGCCATATTCGTCGATAACCAGCGCCAGGTGAATGCGCGTCGCCTGCATCTTGGCAAGGAGATCGAGCGCCGGCATCGACGGCGGCGCATAGAGCATTTCGCGGACAATATTGGCCGCCGCCAGCGGCATCGAAAGGTCGATCTTGGCGAAATCGAGATCGGCCGGCGGCAGCTCTCGCTCGGTGGCCGGATCGAGCGCCGCGCGGGCGGCCATGAACGCGATGAGGTCGCGGATGTGCACCATGCCGACCGGGTCGTCGAGCGTGTCGTTGTAGACCACCAGTCGCGAATGCGCGGCGCCTTCGAACACGCGGACCAGCTCGCCGATCGCGATGTCCCGCTGCACGGCGACGATGTCGGTGCGCGGCACCATCACGCTCTCGATCCGGCATTCGCGCAGACCGAGAATGTTTTTGAGCATGGCGGCTTCTGCCGGCGAGAAGCCCGATTCCGGTTGCTCGGCGGTGAGCACGAGCTCGAGGTCGGCGCGTGTCGCCGCCGCCTTCCAGCCGAACAGAATGCGCATCACTCGCGTCAGCCAGCCTTCCTGTTGCTCGTGAGGCTGGGGCACGATCATGGGAAGGCCGCGATGTTCGGCTTCCTTCGGATCGTTGCGGCTGGGTAATTGGACCATGGCTTCGCTACCGGAAAGTCACGCGTCGCATGTCAGGCCTTGAGCGCAGGCCGGTAGGGATCGGGAATCGCGAGCCGCCGCAGAACGTCGCGTTCCAGCCGTTCCATCGCCGCGGCCTCCTCGCTCTGTACGTGATCGTAACCGATGAGGTGCAGGAATCCGTGTACTGCAAGATGGGCGACATGATGGGCGAAGGGCTTATGTTCGGCGCGGGCCTCGCCGGCGATGGTTTCATAGGCGAGCACGATGTCGCCGATGAGCGGCGGCTTCCCGCCGCTGGGCGGCGTCGGGAACGACAGCACGTTCGTGGCCGCGTCCACGCCGCGCCAGGCGCGGTTGAGCGTGCGGATGGCCGAATCATCGGTCAGCACGATAGCAAGCTCCGAGCGCGGTGTTGACAGCATCGCGGCGGCCTCCGCGACCGCGCGCCGCGCCGCCGCTCCGGCGTCCTCCGCCCATAGCTCGCATTCCACGAGCACGTCGATCTTGAGCGCGGCCCGAGCCTTGCGCGCGACCGGCATCATGGCCCGCGCTTTGCTGCGGCGGCATTGTCATAGGCCTCGACAATGCGCGCGACCAGCTCATGCCGGACCACGTCGGCGGCGGTGAATGTCACGTGGCCGATGCCGTCAATGCCGGCGAGGAGCCGCACCGCATCGGCGAGCCCGGAAGTCTGGCCCGGCGGCAGGTCGACCTGGCTCGGATCTCCGGTCACGACCATGCGGCTGTTCTCGCCGAGCCGGGTCAGCAGCATTTTCATCTGCATCGCCGTCGTGTTCTGCGCCTCGTCGAGGATGACGGCGGCGTTCGAGAGCGTGCGCCCGCGCATGAAAGCGAGCGGCGCGATCTCGATCTCGGTGGACTGCAGCGCGCGCTCGACGATCCGCGCGTCCATGAGGTCATAGAGCGCATCGTAGATCGGCCGCAGATAGGGATCGACCTTCTCGCGCATGTCGCCGGGCAGGAAGCCCAGTCGCTCGCCGGCTTCGACCGCCGGCCGCGAGAGAATGATGCGGTCCACTTCCTTGCGTTCGAACAGCTGTACGGCATGGGCGACCGCCAGCCAGGTCTTGCCGGTGCCCGCGGGCCCGGTCGAGAACACGAGCGGGTGGCGCTTGAGCGCGCGAACATAAGCGTCCTGCGCGGGCGTGCGGGCGCGCACGCGACGTTTGCGCACATTGATCTCGGCGAAACTCTCTCGCGCGCCGGTCGGGTCGAAATCGAACAGCGAGCCTTGCGAGATCGCCAGCCGGATGGTGCCGTCGACATCGCCCTGCATTAGCTCGTCGCCGCGCTTAAGCCGCTCATAGAGACTCTCGAGCACGCGGCGGGCCTGTTCGCAGGCCTCGCGCGCGCCTTCGATCGTGATCTGATTGCCGCGCGACGTGGCGACGACGCCGAGCCGGCGCTCGATCAAAGCGAGATTTTGGCCGTATTGCCCGAACAGCGTGGACGCGAGGCGGTTGTCGTCGAAGGTGAGAACGATCTGAGCCGCGCTCTCGGGCGCGGCGACGAGCGAGTCATCCGTTTCAGTTCTCATTCAGGCTCCTGCGCCGGCGAGAGCCGGCTCTTGGGCGAGGGTGCCGAACAGGCTGTTGCTGGCCACTTCGGTGACGGTAACGGCGGCGATCTTGCCGATCAGCGCCGTCGGCGCCGCGACCTGCACCGGTTGCAGATAGGGCGAACGGCCGACGAGCTGGCCGTCATATCGTCCCGGCCGTTCGAACAGCACCGTGAATTTGCGGCCGAGGCAGCGGCGATTGAAAACCGCCTGACCGCGGTCGATCGCCGCCTGCAGGCGACGCAGACGATCGGATTTCGTGGCTTCGTCGATCTGATCGTCCATGTCGGCGCCGGGAGTGCCGGGCCGCGGCGAGTATTTGAACGAGAACGCGCCCGAATAGCCGATCTCGTCGACCAGATCGAGGGTCGCGGTGAAATCGTCCTCGGTCTCGCCGGGGAAGCCGACGATGAAATCCGAGGTGAGCGCAAGGTCGGGCCGCGCTTCGCGCAATCGCGTCACGACATCGATGTAGTCGGCGCGGGTGTGACGGCGGTTCATGGCAGCGAGGATGCGGTCGGAGCCGGACTGCACCGGCAGATGCAGCTGCGGCATGAGCTGAGGCAGGTCGCGATGCGCCGCAATCAAGTCGGTGTCCATGTCGCGCGGATGACTGGTGGTGTAACGCAGCCGCTCGATGCCGGGAAGTTCGGCGAGCAGGCCGAGCAGTTGCGCCAAGGACCATGACCGCCCGTGCGGCCCCTCGCCGTGATACGCATTCACGTTCTGGCCGATGAGGGTGACCTCGCGCACGCCGGCATCGGCCAGCCGCTCGACCTCGGCGCGGATTTTACCGACCGGGCGCGAGGATTCCGCGCCGCGCGTATAAGGCACGACGCAGAACGTGCAGAATTTGTCGCAGCCTTCTTGCACCGTGACGAAGGCGGTGACGCCGCGCGCGCGGGTCGCCGCCGCGCTCGGCGCCGCGAGATGCTCGAATTTGTCGTCGACCGGGAACTCGGTGTCGACGGCTTTGCCGTCGCGCTCGGCGCGCGCGAGGAGCTCGGGCAGGCGGTGATAGTTCTGCGACCCGACCACGAGATCGACCGCCGGCGCCCGCCTTACGATCTCCGCGCCTTCGGCTTGCGCCACGCAGCCGGCAACCGCAATGAGAACGCGCCGGCCGTCGGCCGCGGCCGCTTCTTTCAGTCGGCGCACGCGGCCGATCTCGGAATAAACCTTTTCCGCCGCCTTCTCGCGGATGTGGCAGGTATTGAGAATGACGAGATCGGCGTCCTCGGGCGTCGCGGTCTCGACATAACCGTTCGGCGCCAGGGTGTCCGCCATACGCTGTGAGTCGTAGACGTTCATCTGGCAGCCGAAGGATTTTACATAGAGCTTGCGAGAACCCTTCATTCGTGTCGTTTTCGAGCCCCTTTTGGCTCTTGCGCCGATCATAGCGCGTTTGCGTGCGCGCGTCAGCTTAGGTCGCGACGCAGCACCAGGGCCGTCGCACTCCCTTCATAATAGCCTTCGCGCCGCGCCACTTCGCGGAACCCCGCGCCATCATAGAGCCGGCGGGCCGGTGCATTCCGCTCGCCGACCTCGAGAAACACCGAGCGGGCGCCGAGCCCGGCCAATCGGCGCAAATTGAGATTGAGCAGCGGCCGGGCGAGGCGGCGTCCGCGCCAAGCCGGCGCGACGGCGATCGAGAGGATTTCCGCTTCGTCCGCGGCGAGCCGCGACAGAATAAATCCGCTCAGTGTCTGGCCGATCGTCACGCGGTGGGCGACGACGTTGCGGTCGACGATCAGCCGGTGAATCTCGTCCTCGCCCCAGCCGCGCTGAAACGAAGCCGCGTGCACGGCGGCGATCGCGGCGGCATCGCCTTTGCGTGCCTCGGAGAAGACGGGTTCGGACCGGGTCAGCAAGCGGGTGACGAAGTTCATCATCGGCGCGGAAGCTGGGCTGCGTGTTGCGGCTGCGCGCCGGGCGCGTGCAGATATTGCGGCCGCGGCTGCGACTGGTCCTCCGCCAAAGTTGCGCCGAGGCGCGCGACCCAGGCGATGTCCGGTGCCGCCCGCGCATCGATGTGCACGGGTGTGGCGCTGGTTCTCGCCATGGCGGCGGCGACGGCGTGTGCCGCCGAACCTACGATGCAGGCGGGCGAGGGAGACGCCGCTTGCGCCGCCTCGCGCAAGGTCGCGAGCCGCGGCGGCGTCAAGGTGCGGCCGTCAGCGCTGAAGACTTGCAGATAGACGTGTTCGTGCCGCGCGTCGATGGCGCACACGACCGGCACCGTGTTGTCGGCGGTCAAATGCGGCGCCGCATAGACCGAGAGCGTCGATACGCCCACGGCCGGCTTTTTTGCCGCGAGCGCAATCCCGCGCGCCGCCGAAATGCCGACCCGCAAGCCGGTGAAGCTGCCCGGTCCGGTCGTCACCACCACCCGGTCGATTTCGGGAAGCGTCATGCCCGATCGCTCGATGACGCGGGCGAGAAGCGGCATCAGCGCTTCCGCATGACCGCGCGTCATCGCCAGGCTTTCGCCGGCGATGATGCCGCCCTGTTCGGTGTCCATGAGGGCCGCCGAGCAGGCCGCAAGCGCGGTATCAATGGCAAGGACACGCATGAACCGTCATGCCGCCGACGTTCGGTCGAACTCGCCGGATCACACCGGGCGGACTTCGGTGACGTCAGGGACGAAGTGGCGCAGCAGATTCTGGATGCCGTGCCGCAGCGTCGCGGTCGAGGACGGGCAGCCCGAGCAGGCGCCCTTCATATTGAGAAAGACGACACCGTCCTTGAAGCCCCTGAAGGTTATGTCGCCGCCGTCATTGGCGACCGCCGGGCGCACGCGCGTCTCGATCAGCTCCTTGATCGTCGCCACGGTCTCAGCGTCGGCCGCATCGAAAAACTCCTCGCCGTCGCCCTCGGCGGCGGTGGCGCCGGCGGCAACGAGCGGCGCGCCGGACATGAAATGCTCCATGATGGCCCCGAGGATCATCGGCTTGAGCTGCGGCCATTCGCCCGCATTCTTGGTGACCGCGATGAAATCCGAGCCGAAGAACACCCCGTTGACGCCGGTAATGTCGAACAGCCGCTCGGCAAGGGGCGACTGTGCCGCCTCGCTCCTGTCGCGCAGCTCAAGGGTGCCCTTTTCGAGCACCGGCCGTCCGGGCAGGAACTTCAACGTCGCCGGGTTCGGCGTCGCTTCGGTCTGGATGAACATCGGCATCCTCCGTCATCGGGCGCGGGCCATGGAGCCGGGCCGTGACTGCTCTCGAATCCAGTGTAATACGTGGCGAATTCTATTGGAAGTTCAAGACGTCTCACGACAATGCGTCGATTTCCTCGTCGGAGAGGTGCCCCGGCACGATCGCCACTGGAATAGGGTAGTCGCCGGCGGTGCGGCCGATCGAGGCGACCAGCGGACCCGGTCCTTCGCTCCCGGTGCCGGCAGCGAGGACGAGGACGAAAATGTCCTCGTCCTGGTCGATGAGATTGAGGATCTCCTGCGCTTTTTCGCCTTCGCGCACCACGCGTTCGGGCGTGATGGCGGCGATGCCGTTGGCGCGGGCCGCGTATTTGCTCAGCTGCGCATCGGCCTCCTCGTGCGCTTCGGCGCGCATGATGTCGGCGACGCCGAGCCATTGCTGACTGCGGTCATGCGTTTCGATGACCTGCAACATGATCACGTTGCCGCCGATGCGCGCTGCGCGCCGGCTGGCGAAATAGACCGCGCGGTCGCATTCTTCCGTGTCGTCGATCACGACGAGAAGCTTCGGCTTGTGACCGGCTTCGTAGCTGCGGCGCTTGCGGGGCATGTGTTTCCTCCGGGAAGCCCGGAAAATCTCCGCCGGCTTGTGCTCCGGCCTTGAGTCGACACTGCATGCGCTACTGCACGAAGAACAATGCTGCCACGGCGGCAGGCCGCCGCACAAGCTGCACTGCGACGCAAAAAAATCGGCGGGAGAGTTCGGACCAAACCCTACGACCGCACGAAGCCGACCACGTCCTTGACCGCCTTCATCGTTTCGCCGGCGAGTTTCTGCGCCCGCCGCGAGCCGTCCGCCAACACCGCGTCGATGGCGGCGGGATCGTCGAGCAGCCGTTTCATCTCCGCAGCAATCGGGGAGAGCTTGGCGACGGCGAGATCGGTCAATGCCGACTTGAAGGTCGAGAATTGCGCATTGCCGAATTCCTTGAGCACGCCGGCGCGGGTGGTATTGGCCAGCGCCGCGTAAATGCCGACCAGATTGTCGGCTTCGGGGCGGGTCGCGAGCCCTTTCTCTTCGCTCGGCAACGGTTCCGGATCGGTTTTGGCGCGGCGGATCTTTTGTGCGATCGAGTCGGCATCGTCGGTGAAATTGATGCGGGAATTATCCGAAGCGTCCGACTTCGACATCTTCTTCGAGCCGTCGCGCAGCGACATCACCCGCGTCGCTTCGCCGGTGATCAGCGGCTCGGGCAGCGGAAAGAGTGCGTCGCCGAAACCTTTGTCCCTGATCGAATCGGCGAAATCATTGTTGAACTTCTGCGCGATGTCGCGCGAGAGCTCAAGGTGCTGCTTTTGATCCTCGCCGACCGGCACATGCGTGGCGCGATAGACGAGAATGTCGGCCGCCATCAGCGTCGGATAGGCGTAGAGGCCGACCGACGCATTCTCGCGATCCTTGCCGGCCTTCTCCTTGAATTGCGTCATCCGGTTGAGCCAGCCCAGCCGCGCCACGCAGTTGAAAACCCAGGCAAGCTCGGCGTGTTCCGCCACCTGGCTCTGGTTGAACACGATGTGTTTCCGTGGATCGATGCCGCAGGCGATGAACGCGGCCGTGACCTCACGGATCGCCTTCGGCAGTTCGGCGGGGTCCTGCCACACCGTGATCGCGTGCAAGTCGACGACGCAGTAGATGCAGTCGTAGCGGTCCTGCAGCTCGACGAAGCGCTTGAGCGCCCCGAGATAGTTGCCGAGGTGCAAATTGCCGGTCGGCTGGACGCCGGAAAAAACCAGTTCCTTGAACGCCATGCAGGTCTCCACGATCGAGCGCCACATGCCACGTCGGCGCCTTGCCCCGCAAGAGCCGACCGCTATAGTGCGCCTCCCGCGCGAGTTTCCCATGACATCCATCCGTTACGACGTGCTCGGCATCGGCAACGCGATCGTCGACGTCATCGCCCGCACCGAAGAGGATTTCCTGCTCAAGCAGGGCATGAACAAGGGCGCGATGGCGCTGATCGAGGAAACCCGCGCCGAGGCGATCTATGACGCCATGGGCCCGGCCCGGGAAATATCCGGCGGCTCGGCGGCGAACACGATCGTCGGTGTCGCCAGCCTCGGCGCGCGCGCGGCCTTCATCGGCAAGGTCAAGGACGATGCGCTCGGCCGCGCATTCGCCCACGACATCCGCGCCGCCGGCGTCACCTTCACCACGCCGCCGGCCGCGGACGGCGCACCGACGGCGCGCTGCTACATCCTGGTGACGCCCGACGGCGAGCGCACCATGAATACCTATCTCGGCGCCGCGCGCGACCTGCATCCCCGCGATATCGATGCCGAGATGATCGGCGCGAGTGCCATCATCTATCTCGAGGGCTATTTGTGGGATCCGAAGAACGCGAAGGATGCCTTCGTCAAGGCGGCCAGGATCGCGCACGAAGCCGAGCGCACCGTGGCGTTGACGTTGTCCGATGCGTTCTGCGTCGACCGTTGGCGCGACGAGTTCCTGCAATTGATGCGTTCGCGCACCGTCGATCTCATCTTTGCCAATGAAGCCGAGCTGCAGAGCCTCTATCAAACCGCGGATTTCGACACCGCGATGCGGGCGCTGCGCGCCGACATCGAGGTTGCCGTGGTGACGCGCAGCGAGAAGGGGTGCCTGGTGGTCGGGCCGGACGGCATCGAAGCGGTGCCGGCCTTGCCGGTGGAGCGTGTGGTGGACACGACCGGCGCCGGCGATTTGTTTGCCGCCGGATTCCTCTCCGGCCTCGCGCGCGGCGCCGACGACCGCACTTGCGGCCGCCTTGGGGTGCTTGCCGCCGCCGAAGTGATCCAGCACCTCGGCGCGCGGCCGGAGACCTCGCTCAAAGATCTCGCCCGCGATAATGGTCTGGCGGATTAGGTTTGCGGATTAAAACTGCGTTAAAGTAACCAATTCCTAACCAAAACGGGCTACCGACGGATCAGCCGCAATCCGGAGATCCGCCCATGGGTGAGAGCCCAGACAAAGACGCCGGCGACGACAAGAAAATCGAATCCGCCTCCATCGAGAATCAGCTGCCGATCGTATGGTCCCCGAAGCTCGAAGCTGCGGAGGAGACCGCGGAAGGTGCCGCGCACAGCGTGCCGCCGCCCGACGACGACGACGTGATCGATGCGACGGCCCACGAGGCCGCCGCTGCCGCGGCGCCGGTGCGCTCGTCCCGCTTCGTGCTTCTGGCGGCGTCGATTACGCTCGCGGCCGCATTCGGCTCCTTCGTCGGCTCCTTGTCCGCACCCGGGTTTGCCCATCTTTGGCCGGCCACCGAGACGCGCCCGAGCGCGACCGAGGCGAGCACGCTGCCGGTCCTCAAGGCGGAGCTCGCCGAGCTCGCCGCCCTCAAGGCCAATCTCGACAGCGCGATCCACAACACCAACGGCCAATTCGCCAAGATCGCCGACCGCCTCGACCATGTCGAGCACGCGCAAATCGATCCGGCGACGAAGATCGCGCATATCGCCGATACGGTCGACCGGCTCGACAAGCGCAGTGCTGCCGCGCCGGAGACGACCGGCACGATCGGGCCGAGCCAGCCGCCGGCCGCGGAAACGAAGCTGTCGGACCGCATCCTGCAAGACTGGATCGTGCAGGACGTGCGCCGCGGCCGCGCTCTGGTGCTCAGCCGCTTCGGCGGCGTCTTCGACGTGTCGAGCGGCAGCGTTCTGCCCGGTCTCGGCCGGGTCGAGACGGTCAAGCGCGAGGACGGCCAATGGGTCGTCGTCACCGCCCGCGGCACGATCACGTCGGGACGCTAAGATCGATTTTGCCGCCGTAGGAGCGGCACCAGCATCGGGACGCGGCGGCAATAGGCGCCGTAGGCGTCCGGGCCGAGTTCGCCGATCAGGAAACGCTCCTCGGTCCGCGCCTTCAACCAAAGCCCGAAGGTCACGAGCGCCGCGCCGGCGAGCGCGGTTGCCGTCGCTTCGGCGGCCGCTGTCGCCAAAATGGCGGCGATCAGCCCGGTGTAGATCGGATGGCGCACCAGCGCGTAAGGACCGCTGTCCACGACGCGGTGGTCTTTCTTGCGTGTGATCGCGCTCGACCACAGGCGCCCGAGGTGGATCCGCCCCCACCAGGTAAACAAGATGCCCGCAAGCGTGAGCCCCGCCAGGACATAACCGCCGGCATCGCCGACATCCCAGAGCTGTGTCTCGGTCGTCGTTCGTGCCGCCCATGGCGTCAGCAGGATCGCACCCGCAAGAATAGCGGTGCGGTAAACCGGCACGGCCGCCGTCGTGTCGCTCTTTTCCGTGCGGCCCGTCCAGAGTGCGGCCGCCATCCAACTGAGCAGCCAACCGATCCAGATGATCGCAAAAATTTGGCTAGGGCCAACAGGCATCGTCTTGACCGCTTACCGTGAAGCCGCGGCGCCACCCGCTCGTTCGCTCGCGCGCCGACGCGTCTTCCTCAGACCTTCCGGCTGGGTGTGTTGGACGCTTGAATCACGCATCGGCCTCATCTTCCGGTCGATCGGCGGTCATCGTATAAAGCATTCCAGCGAGCCGCCGCTTGCGTGACGAGGATGCCGCCGATGTTGAGCGTCGAGCAAAACGATCGCATGACCCGCACCGGATCTGGAACCGCCGCCGGCAATCTGCTGCGGCGCTACTGGCAGCCGGCGGCGCTGGTCGATGAGCTTTCCGGCAACCGGCCGGCAAAGCCGGTGCGGCTTCTCGGCGAGGACCTTGTCGCTTTCAAGGACGACAAGGGCCGTTACGGGCTGATCGGCCGGCATTGCCCGCATCGCGGTACCGATCTCGCCTATGGGCGGCTGGAGGACGGCGGATTGCGTTGCGCGTTTCACGGCTGGCTGTTCGACGTCAACGGCCAATGCCTGCAAACGCCCGCCGAGCCCGACGACAGCAATCTGTGCGCCAATATCCGGCAGAAATCCTATCCGGTGGTGGAAAGGAGCGGCGTCCTGTTCGCCTATCTCGGCGCCGGCGAGCCGCCGGCATTCCCGCATTTCGACTGCTTCGTCGCGCCGTCGACGCACACTTTCGCGTTCAAGGGGATGATCGATTGCAATTGGCTGCAATCGCTCGAGGTCGGCGTCGATCCGGTGCACACCTCCTTCCTGCACCGTTTCTTCGAGGATGAAGATCCGGATAAAGCCTACGGCAAGATGTTCCGCGACACGTCGAAAGATTCGGACATGCCGATGACGCAAATCATGCGCGAGTTTCCGCGGCCGCGCATCGAGGTCGAACCGACCGATTACGGCTTCCGGCTGATTACGCTGCGCCAGATCAGGGATGACAAGGCGCATGTGCGCGTGACCAATCTGATCTTTCCCAACGCCTTCATCATTCCGATGAGCCGCGAGATGACGATCTCGCAATGGCACGTGCCGATCGACGATGTGAAGCATTATTGGTACGCGATCTTTACTTCGTTCGGCGCGCCGGTCGACAAGGACGAGATGCGCCGGCAGCGGCTCGAGCTCTACGAGTTGCCCGACTACGTCCCGCGCAAGAACAAGAGCAACGATTACGGCTTCGATGCGCACGAGCAGGAGCACGCGACCTATACCGGCATGGGCACCGACATCAACGTGCACGACCAGTGGGCCTGCGAATCCATGGGGGCGATCCAGGACCGCACCCAGGAGCATCTCGGCACGTCGGACAAGGCGATCAGCGCCTATCGGCGTCTCTTGCGCCAGGCGCTCGATCAATCGGACGGCGGCGCCAAGCCGATGATGGTGCTCGATCCGGCCGCGGCGGGAAGGATCACCGGGCCGGCCTGTGTCGACGGCATCGGTCCGGCGGGCGACTGGCAGGGCTATTGGCAGCGCACCGACGAGAACCGGCAGCGGACCAAGAGCTGGGCGAATGGACATTGAGTTCGTCATTCCGGGACGCGCCACCGGCGCGGGCCCGGAATCCATAGCCCCGGTCTGTGATTATGGATTCCGGACTCGACGCTTCGCGCCGATCCGGAATGACGATGTGTGATGCCCGCTCGCCGGCGACCTGCCGCGAAAAGCTTTGTCGAGCGTCACGGCCTTTGGACCGGCGAGCAGGCGCGGCAGGCCAAGGCGGTCGCGCAAGCGATCAAGCGGAACAAGCTCGAGCTGGTGCGCTTCTCCTTCGCCGACCAGCACGGCGTGCTGCGCGGCAAGACCGTGATCGCCGCCGATGCGCCCGCCATGCTGGCCGGCGGCGTCTCGATGACGACGACGCTCCTCGCCAAGGACACCGCGCACAAGACCGCTTATCCGGTGTTCACCCCCGGCGGCGGCTTCGACATGGCGGAGATGCAGGGCGCCGGCGATTTCGTCATGGTGGCCGATCCGGCGACCTTCCGCGTGCTGCCGTGGTGCTCGAACAATGGGGCGCCAAACACCGGCTGGCTTCTCTGCGATATTTATTTCACCAACGGCAAGCCGGTGCCGTTCTCGACCCGGCGGATACTGCAGGAAGCCTTGGCGCGGCTTAAGGCGACCGGCTTTGATCTTCTCGCCGGGCTCGAGGTCGAATTTCATCTCTTCAAGCTGGAGAACCCGCGCCTTGCCGCGGCCGACGCCACCTGGCCGCCGCTCGCGCCGGAGGTCAGTCTGCTCAATCAGGGCTACCAGTATCTGACCGAAAGCCGCTTCGATCAGCTCGACACCGCGCTGGAGCCGATCCGGCGCGGCGTCATGGCGCTCGGCATGCCGCTGCGCTCGCTCGAAGTCGAGCTCGGGCCGAGCCAGTGCGAATTCACCTTTCGCCCGCAGGCCGGCCTTGCCGCCGCCGATACGATGATTTTGTTCCGCGCCGCTGCCAAGCAGATCGCCCGGCGCAATGGCCTCTTCGCCAGCTTCATGTGCCGGCCGGCATTGCCGAACCTGTTGTCGAGCGGCTGGCATCTGCACCAGTCGCTGATCGATCGCAAACGCCGGACCAACGCCTTCGGCGGCGATGGGCGCGACGGGCTGTCGGCGACCGGCCGGTATTTCCTCGGCGGGCTGTTGGCTCACGCGCGCGCCGCCGCGGTTTTCACCACGCCGACGGTCAACGGCTACAAGCGCTACCGGCCCTATGCGCTGGCGCCGGACCGCGCCATCTGGGCGCGCGACAATCGCGGCGTGATGGTGCGCGTGCTTGGCGGGCCGGGCGACCCGGCGACGCGCCTGGAGAACCGCGTCGGCGAGCCTGCGGCCAATCCCTATCTCTACATCGCCTCGCAGATCTATTCGGGGCTCGACGGCATCGCCCATCGCCGCGATCCCGGGCCATCCGCCGATACGCCCTACGAGACCAAGGCGCCGCTGCTGCCGAAAGACCTCGGCGAAGCGCTCGCCGCGCTGCGCGGGAGCGAGATGTTCAGAAAAAACTTCGGCACCGCTTTCGTCGACTATTACGCCCACATCAAGGAGGCCGAGCTCGCACGCTTCAAAACCGAAAGCGGCGAGGGGCCGGACGTGACGATGTGGGAGCAGAACGAATATTTCGATTTGTTTTGAGACCTTCCCACAAGGCAGCGAGCCAGTTTCCGCTCATTCCCGCGAACGCGGGAATCCAGATCGAGAATGCTCAGTCGTCGTAACTTTACTGGGTCCCCGCTTTCGCGGGGACGAGCGGTGGGGGCTGCCGTGCGCGGTTTGAGACCCAAGCCGCGGTTGTGTATCTGAGGCGACCGTTGTCGTGAGGGAGCCAAAGCCAGTTTCCGCTCATTCCCGCGCAAGCGGGAATCCAGCTGGCAAATGCTCGGTCGTCGTAACCTTACTGGGTCCCCGCTTTCGCGGGGACGAGCGGAACAGGCTGCCGCGCGCCTTTCTTAGTAGGGACTGCGGCGCGGGTTCCTTACACGTCCACGCTCGCCGTCAGCGCGTGCTCCTCGATGAACACGCGGCGCGGCTCGACCTTGTCGCCCATCAGTTCGTCGAAGATCGTGTTGGCTTCGTCGATCTCCTTGACGTTGACCTGCAGGAGCGAGCGGGCGTTGACGTCGAGCGTCGTTTCCCAGAGCTGGTTGGGGTTCATCTCGCCGAGGCCTTTGTAGCGCTGCAGCGCGACACCCTTGCGGCCGGCGCCGGTCACCGCCTCGAACAGGCCGACCGGCCCGTGGATCGGCGTTTCCTCGTCCTTCCGCCGCAGCGTCGCCGGCGGGGTCGGGCGCGGATAAATCTGCTGCAGTGACGGCGCGAATTCGTCGAGCCGCCGGGCATCGGCGGAGCCGAGCAGCGCCTGGTCGATCACCGCGACTTCCTTGACGCCGCGCACGGTGCGTTCGAACTGGAATCCGGTCTCGCTGAAGCGTCCGGTCCAGCCGCGCTCGGTCTCGTCGGTCAACGCGTCGAGGCGCCTGGCGATGTAATCGGCCGCCGCCGTGGCGCTCGCCGGATCGCCGACGACCCGCTGGTGCAGCACGCCGGCAATGGCGGCCTGCTCGATGACCTTGCGGTTATAGCGGCTGTGCAGGCCGTTGAGCAGGTTGCGGATGGTGCGGGCTTCCTCCACCAGCTTGCGCAGATCGTTGCCGGCGCGCACTTCGCCCGAGGACAGGCGCAGCGCAGTGTCTTCGAGGCCGGTGTCGATCAGATAGTCCTCCAGCGCCCGCTCGTCCTTCAGATACTGCTCGGACTTGCCGCGGGCCACGCGGTAGAGCGGCGGCTGGGCGATGTAGAGATAGCCGCGGTCGATGATCTCGCGCATTTGCCGGTAGAAGAACGTCAGCAACAGCGTGCGGATGTGGGCGCCGTCGACGTCGGCGTCGGTCATGATGATGATCTTGTGATAGCGCGCTTTGTCGATGGCGAATTCGTCGGTGCCGATGCCGGTGCCGAGCGCGGTGATCAGCGTGCCGATCTGCTCGGAGGACAGCATCTTGTCCATCCGCGCGCGCTCGACATTGAGGATCTTTCCCCGCAGCGGCAATACCGCCTGGAATTCGCGGTTGCGTCCCTGCTTGGCGCTGCCGCCGGCCGAATCGCCCTCGACAATGAACAGCTCGGACTTCGCCGGGTCGCGCTCCTGGCAGTCGGCGAGCTTGCCGGGAAGGGAAGTGACACCGAGCGCGCTCTTGCGCGTCATCTCGCGCGCCTTGCGCGCGGCCTCGCGCGCGGCGGCGGCCTGGATCACCTTGCCGACGATCACCTTGGCTTCGCTCGGATGCTCCTCGAACCAGGCCTTGAGCATGTCGTTGACCACGCCCTCGACCACGGGACGCACCTCGGAGGAGACGAGCTTGTCCTTGGTCTGCGAGGAGAATTTCGGGTCGGGCACTTTCACCGAAAGCACCGCGGTCAAACCCTCGCGGCAGTCATCGCCGGTGAGCGCGACCTTCTCCTTGCGGGCGCCGCCGCCGGATTCGGCATAGCCGGTGACCTGGCGGGTCAGCGCCCCGCGGAAGCCGGCAAGATGGGTGCCGCCGTCGCGCTGCGGAATGTTGTTGGTGAAGCAGAGCACGGTCTCGTGGTAGCCGTCGTTCCACCACAACGCGCATTCGACGCCGGTGCCGTCGCGTTCGGCCTTGATGACGATCGGCTGCGGCACGAGCGGGGTCTTGTTGCGGTCGAGATATTTGACGAACGCTTCGACGCCGCCCTCGTAACGCAGCTCCTCGCGCTTCTCGACCGCGTGGCGCATGTCGGAGAGGATGATGGTAACGCCCGAATTGAGGAATGCGAGTTCGCGCAACCGATGCTCCAGCGTGGCGAAGTCGAACTCCGTCATCGTGAAGGTCTTCTTCGACGGCAGGAACGTCACCTCGGTGCCGCGGCGGTCATAGGCGGCGCCGACGACGGCGAGCGGAGCGACCGCCTCGCCGTCGCGGAACTCCATGAAATGTTCTTGGCCGTCGCGCCAGATCGTCAGCTTGAGCGTGCTGGAAAGCGCGTTGACCACGGAGACGCCGACCCCGTGCAGGCCGCCGGAGACCTTGTAGGCGTTCTGGTCGAATTTTCCGCCGGCATGCAGTTGCGTCATGATCACTTCGGCGGCGGACACGCCTTCACCCTTGTGGATGTCGGTCGGGATGCCGCGGCCGTCATCGCGCACGGTGCAGGAGCCGTCAGGATTGAGGGTGACCACCACCTCCTTGGCAAAGCCCGCCAAGGCCTCGTCGATGGCATTATCGACGACCTCATAGACCATGTGATGCAGGCCGGAGCCGTCGTCGGTATCGCCGATATACATGCCCGGCCGTTTGCGCACGGCATCGAGGCCCTTGAGCACCTTGATCGATTCCGCGTCGTAATCGGTGGGTGCAACAGGGCTCGGCTTGCGGACGGGTTCGGCCATGGAAGAGCTTTCAAATCGCTGGCAATAGCGGGCGAGAATCGCCTTCGTGTTTGTACACGAAAACCGGGGCACGTACAGGGCAAAGTGGGTAGGCGTAACATATTGTGGAATCGCGATTTTTCAAGGGTTGCGCGGCGCGCGAAATGGCCCGGATTCGAGCGCCTCTCGCGGCCTTTTCCAGCGCGCAAAATGGTGCGGTTTCGGGCGACAGAAAACCGGCCTGTGACGCGGCCGGTCGGGGTCGGAGCGTGGTGCTCTTAGAGCGCGCGCCGCCGTGGCGGTTTATAGGCCGGCAACAGATGGTGGTCGCCGGGCTGGTATTCGGCTGCCGGACTCTGAAAACATCCAAGCGCCGCCGTCCACAGTTCCACACGATCCAAATCATCGTGCAGGCGGTCGAGCGCCTCGATCAAATTGCGGACGATCAAATCTTCGGCCGGTTCCGGAGTCATGGTGGGCCTCGAGTCATGTTGGCCTCGAATCCGCGATGGGCTGCTTATGACTCAAGAGGCTGCGCGCCTTCTGGTTCCCCGGGTTCCGGCGGCGCGGCGGCCCAACCCGCGGAAACGCATGGAACCTTTTGCCGGCATTGACGCCCGGATGCTTAACGCGGCCTCAATTGCAGACGCCCGGCCTGGACTTCCACCAAAACCGTATCGTCCGCGATCTCGGCGAAGAGCGCCGGATCGGCTCCGGTCATCCACACCTGCGCGCGGAGCGCCGCGAGCTCGACATGCAGCGCGGACCGCCGGGCCGGATCGAGGTGCGCGACCACTTCGTCGAGCAGAACAATCGGCGCGAACGCGGTCATCTCGGCGATCAGCCGCGCGTGCGCGAGCACGAGGCCGATGAGGAGTGCTTTCTGCTCGCCGGTCGAGGCTTCGGCGGCGGCGATCTCTTTGCGCACATAGGTCACGGAAAGGTCGGTGAGATGCGGTCCGTCCAAGGTCCGTCCGGCGGCGGCATCGCGCGCTCGGTTTTCGCGCAGCACCGCGCGATAGCGCTCCTCGACTTCGAGCGCGGGATGGCTCGAGAGGAGCTGCTCCATCCAGCCGTCGAGCGCGATCGCCGCTTGCGGGAACGCCGAGTCGGCGCGGCCGACCAGCACCGTCTCGAGCCGGCGCACGGTTTCCGCGCGCAGGCCGGCGACGGCGACGGCAAGCTCCGCGGTCTCGTGCTCGACCGCGTCGAGCCAAAGCGGGTCGGGTCGTATGTCCTCGAGGAGCCGGTTGCGCGAGCGTAGCGCCCGCTCCAGCGCGTTGACCCGGCCGGCGTGTTCGGCGTCGACCGCGGCCGCCAGCCGATCGAGGAAGCGGCGCCGCTCGGACGGCGCGCCGACGAACAAAGAATCCATCGCCGGCACCAGCCAGACAACGCGCAAATGATCGGCGAAGGCGGCGGCTGAGCCGACCGGCTCGCGGTCGATGCGGCAGATGCGCGCGAGCGTCGCGCCCTCTTCCGCGGGGCGCTCGATGCCGGTCCCAAGCGTGACCAATCCAAGCGCGCCTTCGATCTCGGCGGCGACCGCCCATGAACCGTCGCCTTCGCGGAATGCCACCTCATCGAGCGTCGCGCGGCGCAAACCGCGACCGGGAGCGAGAAACGAGATCGCCTCGATCAGATTGGTCTTGCCGGCGCCGTTCGGCCCATAGAGCACGATCGATGTCGCGCCGGCTTCGAGCGTCGCCGCGTGATAGTTGCGGAAATTGCTGAGCGTCAGGCGGCGGAGCGTTGCGGGCATCGGGATTCAGGTATCCAGGTTCAGGAATCAAGGCTCTGCGCCAGCGCAACCTGACCCCTGATTACCGATACCCGACTACTGATCCCTGGTCCCCGTCACACCCGCATCGGCATCAGCACGTAGAGCGCGCCCCGCGAATCCTTGTCCTGGATCAGCGTCGGGGAGCCGGGATCGGCGAGCTTGAGCACCGCAGCCTCGCTTTCGATCTGCGCGGCGATATCGAGCAGGTAGCGCGAGTTGAAGCCGATGTCGATCGGATCGGCTTCGTACTCGACTTCGAGCTCCTCGGTGGCACTGCCGGAATCGGGGTTGGTCACGGAAAGGAGCAGCTTGCCGCCGCTGAGCGACAGCTTGACGGCGCGTCCACGTTCGCTCGAAACCGTCGACACGCGGTCGACCGCCGCTTCGAACTCCTTCTTGTCGACAACGAGCTCCTTGTCGTTGGCCAGCGGGATGACGCGCCCGTAATCGGGGAAGGTGCCGTCGATCAGCTTCGAGGTCAGGATCACCTCGCCGACGGTAAAGCGGATTTTTCCCGGCGAGAGCTCGACCGCAAGCTCGGCTTCGCCGTCCTCGATCAGACGCTGGACCTCGCCGACCGTCTTGCGCGGCACGATGATGCCCGGCATGCCGGCGGCGCCCTTCGGCAGATCGAGCTCCATCTGCGCCAGCCGGTGGCCGTCGGTCGCCACTGCGCGCAACGTCGGCGCCTGCGCCGTGCCGGCGGCGTGCAGATAGATGCCGTTGAGATAATAGCGCGTCTCCTCGGTCGAGATCGCGAACTGGGTCTTGTCGATCAGCCGCTTGAGATCGGCGGCCTTGAGCGCGAATTTATGCGTCATCTCTCCGGGCGCGAGATCGGGGAAGTCGCTCTCCGGCAAGGCCTGCAGCGTGAAGCGCGAGCGGCCGGCGCGGATCGAGAGCGCGGCGCGGTCGCCAGAGGATTCGAGGATGATTTGCGCGCCTTCGGGGAGCTTGCGCACGATATCGTAGAACATATGCGCCGGCACGGTCGTCGAGCCTCCGGGGCCTACCTCGGCCGCGATCGCATCGGTGACTTCGAGGTCGAGATCGGTGGCCTTGAGCGCGAGCTTCGAGCGGTCGGCGCGCACCAGGACGTTGGCAAGGATCGGAATGGTGTTGCGCCGCTCGACCACGCGGTGCACGTGGCCGAGCGATTTCAACAATTCGGAACGCTCTACGGTGACCTTCATCGCCAATGTCCGTTCACAAGCCGGACAAGGAAGGTGGCGCGGCCGGCGGGTTTCGGCAAGGCCGGGCGGCGGCTGCCCCTGCGTTTTCCCGAGGTTTCACAGGCTTAGTGTCACAGGCTTGGGCATCGTTTTCGACTGCCTGCCGGCGGCCGGAGCGGGGCGGGTCTTCAAGGGCGCGCAGCCGGCCGGCGCCCGGCGAGACGGGCCGCTGCGAGCGAGGGAAAAAGCCGCGCAGTCACTCCTGGAGCTGGCGCTTGAGCGACTCGATCTCCTCGGCAAGCGCGCTGTCGCTGCCGGCCAGGTTCTCGATCTTGCGCACCGCGTGCAGCACGGTGGTGTGGTCGCGGCCGCCGAACCGGCGGCCGATCTCAGGGAGCGAGCGCAACGTCAGAACCTTGGCCAGATACATCGCTACTTGCCGCGGGCGCACGACGTTGGCCGTGCGCCTAGACGATAAAAGATCGGCGCGACTCACATTGTATTGGCGTGCCACGACACGCTGGATGTCCTCGATGCGCACGCGCTTGGGCTCGGCCGGGCGGATGAGGTCGCGCATCTCGCGCTCGGCCATCTCCAGCGTCACCGGCTGCCCGGTGAGCTTGCTGTGCGCCAGCAAGCGATTGACGGCGCCCTCGAGGTCGCGGCCATTATGCGTGACCGACTTGGCGATGAACGCAAGCACGGCGGCGGGGACTTCGAAGCCCGGATGGTGGATACAGGCGGCGGCGACCCGGCTCTTGAGGATTTCGAGCCGCAATTCCTCGCCGAGCGAGCCGATCTCCACCACAAGCCCGCCGGCCAGCCGCGAGCGGACGCGGTCGTCGAGGCTTTCGAGATCCGCCGGCGGGCGGTCGCTGGCGATCACGACCTGACGGCCGGCGTCGATGAGGGCGTTGAGCGTGTGGCAAAATTCGGCCTGCGTCGATCGGCCCTGAAGGAATTGCAGGTCATCGATCATCAGCACGTCGATCGCGCGCACCGCTTCCTTGAAGGCGAGCGTGGTTTGCGACCGCAGCGCCGAGACGAAGCCGTACATGAAGCGCTCGGCCGTCAGATACAGCACCTTGCGGTCGCCGCCATTGCCCGCCCAGGTGATCGCCTGCAACAGGTGCGTCTTGCCGAGACCTACGCCGGCATGAACGTACAGCGGATTGAACATCAGCGGCTCGCCGCGGCGGCTGGTCGCGACCTGCCTGGCCGCGGCGTTCGCCAGCGTGTTCGAACGGCCGACGATAAAGGTCCCGAACGAGAGGCGCGGGTCCAACGGTGAACCGCCGAGCGCCTCATGCACGCTCATGAACGGCGTGCCGGTGCGCGCCTCGACGCCGTTGCGCGGTATCTCGCGCGCTTCGCGCGGCGGCACCGACGATTCGGCGCATTTCGGCTTGACCGGAAGCGGACGGATGGCGGCCGAGCGGACGCTCAATTCCAAACGGTTGATGATCGGATCCTCGGCCTGCCAGTGGCCGAGCACCTTCTCGCTATAGTGCGACTGAATCCAGTTGCGCAGGAAGCGCGTGGGGACCGAGAGCCTGATCGTTCCCTTCTCGATAGTTTCGAGCTCGATGCGCGCGAACCAGCTCGTGAACACGTCCTCACCGAGTTCGATGCGCAGACGTTTTTTGACCTGCTGCCAGCGCTCCTGGTCCGTGCTCGTCATCATAGCCCTGCTTTCTTCGCGGAACGGCTCAAGCGAGCTACTCAGGCGGGAAAACAACCAGCCATGCCCGACGTGGGAGGAACGCAACAAACAATGAGGTTGGCGGCGTGCGCTGGAACGCGAGGCCGACGCCGACCGCAGCAGCCGGCGGTTCAGCCGCCGGGCGAAGGGGTCGACCCGCGGCGACGGCGTGGCGCCAGCAGCCGGTGGAATGCCAAGGAGGAGGTCCTTCGCGAGGTAGCCTCGTCTCTCGAGGATCGCTGCGTCGTCACGTTCATGCCCCCCTCCATCGCTCCAATTCCGATGGTCTTTGTTGCGGGTTCCGCCAGCAGGCGAGACCATCAGTTTGTTGTCTGCATATTCCACGCGACCGACGGGGCCTTGTGGCGGGACTCTACCTAGCGAGCACGCGACTGCGACGAAACTGAACGCTACCGGCCTCGACAAAGCTCTCCCGCACCCATTTTTTTGATGAGTTGCAGCGAGACCTGTTTGTGAAAACCTTCGGAGACCGAAGGGGAATTGAACGCTACCACGCCATTTCCGGCTCGCAACCGCTAAAAAAATCGCCGCTGCGCGACTTTTAGATGTCGCGGCGTGATGCGCGAACCGGCGCGGAAACAGCAAGACATTGAGTCGACACAGATTTCACAAACTTGTGACAAAGCCGGGAGGGCGCCGAGTCGGCGAAACGGCCCATCCGAGCAAATAAAACCGCACCCGGATCGATTTGGCCGAATCTCAAGCCCAACGATTTTCATGCCAATAAGTCATTCATCGCTCATGGATTATTTTGCGCGGCTTGGGCGGGTTGCCCCACTCCGAGGCGCGCGGAGCAAATAAAAATGAAACACCCGAATGCGCGCAGGCATGGTGGCGCGAGCGTGGGCGTCAACTTTGCCGAGCGCCGTGACAATATTGCAACAGTTTGGCGACAATCCACTACAAAGCGGCGAGGCGCGCCGGCATTCGGCGGCGGCCGAGCGCGCTTTTGCAGAGCGCGAAAGCTATTTTGCCAGCTTTGCGATCCGGTGCGCGAGCCGCGAGACTTTGCGGCGGGCGGCGTTGCGGTGCACGACGTTTTTCTGCGCTGCGCGAATGATGGCGGGTTCGGCCTGGGCCATGGCGGCGAGGGCGGCAGGGCGGTCGCCGGCCGTGATCGCCTCCTCGACCTTGCGCACCACGCCGCGCAAGCGCGAGCGCCGCGACTTGTTGATCGCCGTGCGGCGGGTGATTTGGCGGGCGGCTTTCTTGGCAGACTTGGTATTGGCCATGATCGAGCGAGCGGAAACCTGTTGAACCGATGATATCGGGAGCGGGCGAGACATCCTGGCCTCGCGTGGCGCTTATAGGGGTGCCGGGCCAAATCGTCAACGGCGGCGCACTGTTGCCGGCCGCGGCCGGCACCGGCAGGCGCGCCCGCAGCCGGTTGAAATCCCGACCATCGGTTGCTATCCGGAAGCTGCGCCCAAGTTCCGGAACGCCTTCTGCATTATCCGACAGAAACTGGGGTCGACCTTGCGACCAGTGGGACGGCGCTCCCTGACAATTGGAGTACGAAGATGCTGCTTCGATTGGCGAGCCTGTCCTTCGCACTTCTGCTTTCGCTGGCGGCGGCATCGGCGCAGACGCCGATTCCTTCCGACAGCCGGCTGAAATCCGTTGTTGCCAAGAAGACCGTCCGCATTGCCTACCGGGCGGACGCCAGGCCGTTTTCGTCGGTCATCGAGAACGAGCCGGCGGGCTACACGATCGATCTTTGCAAGCTGGTGGTGAAATCCATCGAACAGCAGTTCAAGCTGCAGAACTTGAAGATCGAATGGGTGCCGGTCGGCGTCGACACGCGGTTTTCGGCCGTTGCCAACGGCAAAGCCGACATGGAGTGCGGGTCGAGCACGGTCACGCTCGGGCGCATGAAGGAGGTCGACTTTTCCGTCTTCGTTTTTGCCGAGACCACCGGCGTCTTGGTTGCGCATGCCTCGAACATCCACGCCTTCGCGGAGATGAGCGGCAAGAAGATCGCCGTCGTTTCCGGTACGACTAACGAACGCGTCGTCGCCGAGCAGGTTCGCGCGCGACAGCTCGATACGATCTTGGTCTCGGTGAAGGACCGCGACGAAGGCATCGCCGCGCTGGAGGCCGGAAAGGTCGACGCCTTTGCCAGCGACAAGCTCCTCCTGGCCGGGGCCCAGTTCAAGCACCCGGAGGCCTTGGACATGTTGCCGGACGATTTGTCGATTGAGCCTTATGCGATCGTCTTGCCGCGCGGCGACTGGGCCTTTCGTTTGGCGGTCAACACCGGGTTGGCAAAGATCTTTCGTGACGGACGCACGGCGCAGCAGATTTTCGAGAAGTGGTTTTTCGGAGCGCGGCCCGGCCCGTTGCTTGGCTCAGTTTACGCCTTAGGCAGGCTCCCCGACTGAATGTGCCGAGCGCGACGTTCTAAAGGTAGCCGCGCAATTCCTTGGCCGCCGCCTCCGGGGTGCGTTTGAGATTGAATGGCGCGACGAAACGGCCATCCTTGTCCATCAGGTAGACCACGGCGGTGTGGTCCATCGTATAGTCGTCGCCTTTCAGCGGAACTTTCTTGGCATAGACCCGATAGGCTTTGAGCGCCGCCTCGACCGCCGCCGGATCCCCGGTCAGTCCGCGCAGATGCGGATCGAAATTCGACAGATAGTCCTTCAGCGCCGCCGGCGTGTCGCGCTCCGGATCGACGGTGATGAACAGCGCCCCGGTGCGGTCGGCGTCCTGGCCGAGGCTTTTCAGCACTTGCGAAATATCGAACAGCGTTGTCGGGCACACGTCGGGGCAGTGAGTAAAGCCGAAGAAAACCAGGAATGGACGTCCCTTCATGTCCTTGTCGCTGACCGGCTTGGCGTTCTGGTCCTCGAGCTGGAAGGGGCCGCCGACAGCGGCGACCGCTGGCCCGATCGGCGATGGCGCGCGCCCGGTCATGACCAGGATCGCGCCGAAAACGAGGACGAGGCCGCAGAGAAAAGCGCCGAGCATCGCCACGACGCGGCTTGGCCCTTTTCCGCTCACTGCCGTTCCTCTCCTAGCCGAAGCACGCAACAAAGCCAGCACGGATCGTCTCGAAGAACACCGTGGCGCCGTAGTGAGCCCAGAGCGCGACCGTCGCCATGACCGCGACTATAGCCGCCGCGGCGGCTATCAGGAGCGACCGCGACATTGAGGGTGGTGCGACAGTCTCGCGCATGGCCGCCTTGTTCTCCTCCCGCGGGCTGGGGAGCGAGGCATCGGTTAGATATGCCGAAATGCCGTAAGCGACAACGGCACCCAGGGGCAACGCGCCCGGCGCGTCAGCGGCAGAAATTGTAGAGCGCCGCGAGCTCGCGGCCGCGGAGCGTTTTGACTTGCGGGGTCAGGCCGCCATGCCGGTCGATCCAGCCGCGGATTTCCGCCGGATAGAGGCGCATCACCAGGCGCGTGCCGGCGCGGGTCGGCACCAGCGAGCGCCGGGCGTCGTCATAATAGGACGCCGCGTGGAACCCGAGTACGGCTCGCCGGGTCACGCACACATGGTCATGCGGAATGAGCCCGGTGAACAAGGTGCAGGCGGAGAGGCAGGGCCCGTCGATGACCAGACGCTCGCCCGAGTCGCGCATCCCTTCGTACTTGTGCAGATAAGAGGAGACCTCGCCTCCCGGGTCGTTAACCACGCGCACCTCTGCCGAGGCCGCAACGGCGACCAGAGCCGACGCGAGCGCGCCGGCCAAAGCTGCCTGCCATTTCATGTTTGATCCCTTTCCCCGTTCCGGCGAGCCGACCATCATCGGCCATTGTGGCGAGAGTTCGAAGGAGACGCTCCTTTGCTGTCGGCTGAACAAATTTCGCGGCAGGGAACTTCGAGGTCCGGTTGCCCCCAGAGGCCGCCGCGTAACCCTAACAAGCGTGGCCCGAAGCGATGCTAAAGTGCCCCGACCGAGAACCGAAAGGCCGATCGAGATGGATACGTCTGTTACGCACAAAGACAATATTCCCCAATATTCCGCGGCCCATTACCTGCTCGAAGGCCTCAGCGAGATCGGTATAGATTATCTGTTCTGTAATTTCGGCACCGATCACGCGCCGATCATCGAGGAGATGGCGCGCCATCGGAAGCTTGGCGAGGCGATGCCGAAGGTCGTCCGCTGTCCGCACGAGAACACTGCCGCGCACATGGCGGGGGGCTACGCTCTGGTCACCGGACGCGGTCAGGGCGTGATCGTTCACGTCGACGTCGGCACCGCCAACGCCGCGAACGCGATGCACAACCTGTTCCGCAGCCGCCTGCCGGTCCTGCTGATGGCCGGCAAGGCGCCTTTTACCTCGCACGGCGAATTGGTCGGCACGCGCGATACTCACGTGCATTGGGTGCAGGAGCCGTTCGACCAGGCGAGCCTGGTGCGGCCTTATCTGAAGTGGGAGTGGACGCTTCCTTCCGGCGTCATCGTCAAGGAGACGCTGCAGCGGGCGCATTCGGTCATGCAAAGCGAGCCGCGCGGGCCGGTTTATCTGATGATGCAGCGCGAGACGTTGACTCAGTACTGGAGCATGGACGAGGTCCGCCGCTATCCGGCCGACCGGTTCGGCACCGCGGCCGCCGGCGGCGCCGATCCGCAAATGGTGACGGCGCTCGCCGAGCGGCTCGTCGCGGCGGAAAATCCGATCCTGATCACCGGCTACGCCGGACGCCACGCGCGCACGGCGCAGATGATCGAGGAGCTCGCGCAATTCGCCGGTATCGCCGTGTTCGAGGCGCACGCGTCGAGCAACATCTCGCATGACGGTCCATGCTTTGCCGGCTTCTCGCCGGCCGACGCGATCCCGAAGGCCGATGTCGGGCTGCTGGTCGACGTCGAGGTGCCGTGGTTCCCCGCCGACGTGCAGCCGAACGACAATGCGTTCTGGGCGCATATCGACATCGACGTGCTCAAGCTCGGCTCGCCGATGTGGACTTTCCCGGGCGATTTGCGCCTGCAGGGCGACAGCGGGCGGATCCTCGAGCAGCTGCTCGAGGAACTCAAAACCAAGGCGACGCCGCGTTTCCGGGCGGCCGTGGCGGCGCGGCTCGATCGGCTGAAGGCTGCGCGCGCGGAGCGTCTGGCGCGCGCCGCCAAGCTCGCCGCGGACCAGGGCAAGCCCGACGCGATCAACCCGCACTATCTTTTCACCGAGCTCGGCAAGGTGCTCGACGACGAGGACATCGTCTTCAACGAGGCGGTACGCAACGCGCCCGCGGCGCTGATGCAGATTCCGCGCCGCCTGCCCAATACGATCGTGGACACCGGCGGCGCCGGGCTCGGCTGGTCCGGGGCGATGGCGCTCGGCGCCAAGCTCGCGGCGCCCGGCCGCCTCATGGTGCAATTGGCCGGCGATGGCAGCTTCTATTTCGGCGAACCATGCTCGATCTTCGCCGTCTCCCAGCAATATGGGTTGCCGATCTTGTCCGTCGTGCTCGACAATTCCGGCTGGTCGGCGGTGAAGCAGGCGACGCTGCGGGTGTTCCCGGATGGCGAAGCCAAAGCGGCCGGTGCCTTCGAGGCGGAGCTGGCGCCCAAGGTCGAGTTCACCAAGATCGCCGAAGCCTTCGGCGCCTACGCGGAGAAAGTCGCCGCGCCAGCCGAAGTACCGGCCGCCATCGCCCGCTGCGTGCAAGAGGTCCGCGGCGGGCGTTCAGCGCTCCTGCACGCGCGCGTCACCCGGCTGTGACGCGCTTCGTCCGTACGCGGCATCAGGCGCGATAATCGGCGGCGACGGTGGCGTCGAGCGGTGCCGGCCGGCTGCGCATGGCGTTGAAGAGGAGCGTCAACACGGCGGCGACGACGAGGTTGAGGACGACGGTGTAGAGCGCGGTGTAGCCGGGAAAGGTAAAGCCGGCGAACGCCAGCGGATAGGTCGGCGTAAGGTTCGTCGCCACCGCCATCGCCGTTCCCACGAAAATTCCCACCGCCCAACCGGCCAGCAAGGCCCAGTCGTTGAACCAGCGGGTATAGACGCCAAGCAATACCGAGGGCAGCGTCTGGATGATCCAAATGCCGCCGAGAAGCTGCAGCTGGATGGCATATTGCGTCGGTGCGAACACGATGAAGGCGAGGGCGCCGAACTTGACGATCAGCGACGCCCATTTCGCCATCTGCGCTTCCTGCTTGTCGGTCGGATTGCGGTTGATGAATTCGCGGTGGATGTTGCGAGTATAGAGATTGGCGGCGGCGATCGACATGATCGCCGCCGGCACCAGCGCGCCGATCCCGATCGCCGCAAAGGCGATGCCGATGAACCATGACGGGAAGCTGTGCAGGAAGAGGGCCGGCACGGCAAAGCTGTTGCCGAACTGCTTGAAGCCCGCGGCGTATTCGGGCAGCGCGCCGACGCCGGCGGCGACGGCGAAGAAGCCCATCAGCGCCAGGAGGCCGAGCATGAACGAGTAGCCCGGCAGCAGCGCAGCGTTGCGCCGGATCGCGTGGCTGCTGCTCGCGCTCAGGATGCCGGTGATGCAGTGCGGGTAGAGAAACAGCGCCAGCGCCGACCCGAGCGCCAGCGTCGCGTAGGCGCCGTAGGAACCGGTGGTATTGGCGCCGGGAACCGCGAGCAGCACCTTCTGCGCCGGCACGGCAGCAAAAATCTTCCCGAATCCGCCGAGCTGAATCGGGACGACGATGACGGCGACAAAGGCGGTGAGGTAGATCAGAAGATCCTTGACGATGGCGATCGAAGCCGGCGCCCGCAGCCCGCTCGAATAGGTGAAGGCGGCGAGAATGACGAAGGCGATGAGCAGCGGCAGGTCGCCGGTATAGCCGGTGCTCGCGACCCCGAGCCCGCCAATGACCACCTGGAGTCCGACCAGTTGCAGCGCGATGTAAGGCAGCGTCGCGATGATGCCGGTGATCGCCACCGCCAGCGCCAGCCAGCGGTTGCCGAAGCGGCCGTGCACGAAATCGGCCGCGGTGATGTAATGGTGCTTGCGACAGACATTCCAGAGCCGCGGGAAGGCCAGAAATAGGATCGGATAGATCATCACCGTGTACGGCACCGCGAAGAACGCGACCGCGCCGGCGCCGTAGGCGAGCGCCGGCACGGCGATGAAGGTGTAGGCGGTGTAGACATCGCCGCCGACCAGGAACCAGGTGATGAGCGTGCCGAAGCGCCTGCCGCCGAGGCCCCATTCGTGCAGCACATCGAGGTCGCCGCGGCGCCAGCGCGCGGCGGCAAAGCCGAGCCAGGTGATGAACGCGAACAGCAATACGAAGATGATGAGCGCGGTCCAGTTCACGTCCTGCACGGCATTTCTCCCAGATTTTCGTTTTTATCGGCGCAACCGCCGAAGCTCGCCGCTAGTCGTCAGTGGCGAAGTACACGATGGCGGTGAGCACCGCCCCGACGATCACCCAGAGCAGCTGGTACCAGTAGAAGAACGGAATGCCGATCCAGGACGGCTCAATCTTGTTGTAGAAGGGCGGCCAGAGGACCGCGACGAATTGGATCACGAACAGGAGATACCATGGGCTCCATCTCGTGCGCCGTGCGCTGCCCTGATCCATGTGTCCCCCGGAAGCGGTTCGCGTTTGCCGACAAAATAACCCGCGCGTAGCCGCCAATCAAAGCCAAAGACGGGCCTTGCCAACTCAATTAAGTCAATGCCGCCGGGCGCGGTCGGTGGCGATTGAGCGATGTGCGGGAAGCCGCGCGCTTGCGGAGATCCTGGAGCGGGCGATGGGAATCGAACCCACGACATACAGCTTGGGAAGCTGTCGTTCTACCACTGAACTACGCCCGCATTTTCCGATCTTGTCGGTGCGCATCGCCGTGACCGCCGGCGCGCCGCGTCCAGCCGGACGGGAACATATGTCTATTCTCTCACGATGCCTGGATCGCGTCCACTCTGCGCAGCGATTTGGCGATGCTTGAGAAAAGCCGCGCTAAGCAAGAAGAAATAAGGCGCTTGAATAAGATGTCGGACGGCCATCGCTTAAAAAAATCTCCTCCGCCTGCCACTGTCCGTGCGGCTGGCGGAGGAGAAAATGAAAACAAGAGAAAAAGGCGCAGGGGTCTCCGGCGCCTTAACTAGAGACTCGTTATTTCGTTAGTCAGGAACAAACTTAAGACGCCAGAAACCAGTCAGAACTGGTCAGCCCGGGCATTGAATCCCGCTGCAGAACATCGTGAAGTTTCCGGCGATCTCCGTCCCCGCGGTCTCCAGCGCCTCGTCGGAGATTTCGTGGGTCAGGATCTCTTGTTCAGTCTCGAAACCGATAGTGGTGTCATTCATGGCATTGATCCTTTCGTTCGCCAGCGGCGCCAGCAAGTCAGCGGCAGGAGGAGAAAACTCGCGTTAACCCCCACCAACGCCATATTAAATCATCCGCTGGTACCCTTGTAAAGTCTATCGCTTTGCTGGCGGCGTGCGTGACTAACACATTACTTGGTAAGCGCACGGTGGCTGATTGCATGCAGAATAACCGCCGGCGCTGTTCGATTATTCAGGGTCGCTGCGTGGTCTGTAGGACGGATCGGCGCGTCCCCCGCGCCTTTGCGCGGGCATTCGGGGCAGGTACGCTACCCAAGTTGCCGAGCCGCGCCCGCTTGATCCGGCGGGAGGAAAGCCCGATCTCGGAGGAGGCCGTAGCTACGGCTTGCCGGCCCGTGAGCGCTGGTGTGGATCGGACATGACACTAGGCTCTCTGCCAATAGAGTAGTCCCGAGACAGAATGGCCCAGGACCGGTGAAGCCCGATTGGAAAGAAAGTCGGACTGATGCCTTTTACGAGCGCTTGACCGTTCGTGCGGCGACCATTGACGAGCTCCTGTCCGAGGATTTCGAGCCGTTGCCGGGTCAGAAGGAGGATGCCGATCGCGCCGCGCGACGTCTGGCCGCGTGGTGCCGTGCGTGCGCCAGCGGCGACTGGTCGCTGTTTGGCCGGCGACTGGACCGGGATGGATTGACGCTCGCCCAGGTTCTAGCGAGATTTGCCACCGTTCGCCGCAAAACGTCCGCCTCTCTTCCCGCGTGGGTCGACGACGCCATTTGGATCGAAGCGGCGCTGCAACGCCCGGCGCGGGACGGCAAACCAGCGACGGCGCTGGCGCCGGGCGAGCCGTGCGCCTTCGAGCAGCTGTTCACGCCGCTGGTCGAACAAGCCGGCGAGCTGCTGCGAGCCGGCATCGACGCGCGGGCTCTTGGCAACTTCAGCGAAGCCGCCCGCGACGGCCTCTCGCATGCGCTTCTCAAGGGGCTATCCGACCTGTGCGCCGTGGCGCTTTACGAGCGCTTCGACAAGGCGCGGAAGGCTGATGCTCCCTCGCTTGACGCGGCCGCGTCGCGGCCCGGCGCCGGCACGCGCTACGACCGGTTTGTCGGCGAAATGAAAGCTGGCGGGTTCCGCCGTCTGTTCGAAGACAAGCCGGTGCTCTTGCGGTTGATTGCTGGCGTGACGCGGCAATGGATCGACACGTCGCGCGAGCTTGTCCTGCGCCTTGATGCCGATCTCGAGGCGATCCGGCGCGATCTCCTCCGGTCCGGCGCCGACGGCCGCGTCGCCGGGATCGAAGGCGATCTCTCGGACCCGCATAATGGCGGCCATGCGGTCCAGATCGTCAGCTTCGCGGATGGGTCGCGCATCGTCTACAAGCCGAAGGATTTGCGGGTCGATGTCGCTTGGCACGATTTGATCGAGCGACTGAATCGGTCCGATCCGCCGGTTGAGCTCAAGGCGATGCGCGCGATCGCGCGCGACGGCTATGGCTGGACCGAATTCATCGATCACACCGCCGGCACCGATCGGGAAGGCTGCAGCCGGTTCTTCCGGCGCGCCGGCGCCTGGCTTGCGCTCTTTCATGGCTTTGCCGCGACCGACATGCATCAGGAGAACATGATCGCGGCCGGCGATCACCCGGTGCCGATCGACTTGGAAATGATCCTTCAAGCCACCGCCGACGAGCGCAAGGCGCAAGACCCCGAGGGCCAGGCCTTCGACGCGGCGACGGAAATCATCGCCAATTCCGTGCTGACGGTCGGGTTGCTTCCCGCCTATGGACGCACGCCCGACAACAAGATCTTCGCGGTCGGCGCAATGACCGCCGATCAGAACGCCAAAACAAAGCTGCACTGGACCAACATAAACTCCGACGAGATGCGGCCGGCAAAATCGAAGGAGGCGAGCAAGACCAGTCCGAACCTCCCGCATGTCGGCGGCAGTTACGGCAAATTCGGCGATCATTTCGGCGATTTCACCGCCGGCTTTGCGGAGTATGCCAAATTCCTGCGGCGTCAGACGCGCGACACGGGGCCGGGCCGGCTGTTCGACGGCTTTGCCGGAATCCCCATCCGCAAAGTCCTTCGCCCGACTCAATTCTATTATCTGTTGCTCCAGCGCCTGAAAGATCATCGTGCCATGGAGGACGGGGCGATCTGGTCGGCGCAGGCCGATTTCATCGCCAGGCTGGTCGATTGGGACAAGGATTCCAATCCGCTTTGGCCGTTGCAGCGGCGCGAGAGGGCCGCTCTTCTGGCGTTGAATGTGCCGCACTTCGTATCGCCGAGCGATAAAACCAGCATCGAGGACGCAAGCGGCTTTGCGGTCCGCACGCAGGCCATCCCCGGCTTTGATCGCGCTCGGGCCCGGGTCGAGAGCCTCGACGATACCGACATCGCCTGGCAGATCGAGGTCATCCGCCACAGCACCAGTGCGCTGTCGCGGTCCGAAGCGCCACCGCCGCCGCCCGCATTGAGTGAACCGTTCCGCCCGGCCGCATCTGCCGCATCCGCCAAAGAAATTTTCAGCGCCGAAGCTGATCGGATTGCCGCGGAGCTGTCTCGGCAAGCGATTCGCCGCGGACCCGGCGCCGCCTGGATCGGTCTCGATTGGCTCGGAGACTCCGAGGTCTTTCAACTCGTCTGTCTCGGTCCCGATCTTTACAACGGCGTTTCCGGCATTTCGCTCTTGCTGGCCGCACATGCGGCGGCGACCGGATGCGCGCCCTCGGCCGAGCTTGCGCTCGCCGGGGTCGCGCATCTGCGCAAGGACCTGAGAAGCCGGAACGCGCCGCGCATCGCACGCTCGCTCGGCATCGGCGGCGCTGCCGGCCTGGGCTCGATCGTCTATGCGCTGACGGCGATGGCGAAAAGCCTCGACGATGAGGATCTCCTCGCCGACGCGCATGTCGCGGCGGAACTGTTCAGCGACGAGCTTATCGCGGCCGACCAGCGGCTCGACGTCATCGCCGGCAGCGCCGGGGCGATACTCGGCCTGCTCCGTCTTTATCGGGACACCCGATCCGGCGAAGTGCTCGCGCGAGCGGCCAAATGCGGCGAGCATCTGCTGCGGCAGAAGCGGATCGGGCCGCAGGGCCGCCGGAGCTGGATCGGTCAAGGATTCGGCGTGCGGGCGCTCAATGGCATGTCGCACGGCGCCGCGGGTTTTGCCTATGCGCTCGCGCTATTGGCGGCGGCGACCGGGCGCGAAGAATTCGCGCAAGCCGCCGCCGAATGCATTGCGTTCGAGAATTCCAGCTACGATCCGGGCCGCAGCAACTGGCCCGATTTGCGCGGCGTGGAGCCGTCCTGGCTATGCCAATGGTGTTACGGAGCTGTCGGCATCGGCATGGCGCGCCTCGCCGCGAGCAGGCGGGGAGCAATGGACGCCAAGGTGGCGGCTGCTGATATCAGAAACGCTATCGACGGCGCCAAACGCGGCTGGCCGGGCGCAGTGGATACGCTGTGCTGCGGAACGCTGGGCAGCGTGGAATTTTTCTGCGAGGCCGGGGATGCTCTTGGGCAGAATGATCTTGGGCGGAGCGATCTTGGCGAGCTTGCGTCGCAGCGGCTGCTGGCGGTTCTGCAGGCTGCCGCGTCGGCCGGCGACTACCGCTGGAACAGCGGAGGAGGCCAATTCAATTTAGGCTTGTTCCGCGGCCTTGCCGGCGTGGGCTATACCTTGCTGCGCCGGATCGACAGCTCCCTTCCCAACGTCTTGATCTGGGAATAGCCGGGCGTTTCCGGCAATCGGAAATTACTGGGGCTTTGCCGCCGTGCACGAGGCGGTGACCACGGCCTTGAACATATCGAAGGATTGGACTTCGACCTCACAGCTGGTCGAGGAATCCGGCGCGAAGTGAACGACGTCGCCGGCTGCCACCAGCTGCTGCTTGCCGTTGATGTTGATGTTGATGCCGTCGTTGGTGGGAGGGCCGACCAATCCGAGGGTCAAACGGCCATCGGCGATCACCGATTGATTGGGTTGAATGGTGTAGGTGTGCTCCGAAGGCATGATCGCTTCCAGCGCGGCTTGCACGCTGGTCAGCTTCGTCTGCAGGGCGGCAAGTTTTCCGTTCTGGTCGTTGATTTGCCCGTCGAGTTTTTGCACGTCGGCCCGCAATTGGATGATGGCGACGTCACGCTCCTGGGTGTCGCTGCGGGCCAGCTGCCGGCCGTACATGTGTCCGCCGATGCCGACGATGGCGATGAGCAGCGCGCCAATGACGACGATCCCGATCCTGCTGCCGATGAAGGCGGCGAGCTGACGGCGGATCCGGATCTCGAAGCGGGCTGATTTCGGCCTTGCGCTCACCTGGCAATCCTTTCCACCGCTATTCTTTCGACTGTTGTTCTCCCGGGCCGTGGCCCGGCGCCGATCCCGAGCGCACCGCGCCGTAGATCTTGGCAAGGAAAGATTCGACGTCCGAGAAATCGAGCGGGGCCGCCGATTTCGCCGGCTTGCCGGGGCTTGCGGGGGCGGCAGGCGGGACGGCCGCAGAAACCACGGGAGAATCGGCGATCGGCATCTTGCCGGATGCTGTCGGCCCATTGCCGCTCGACGATCCGGACGGCGCCTCGCCTTCTGTCGATCCATTGCCGTTGGGTTGTCCGCCGGGAGTTGCCGGTGCAGCGCCCGATGGCGCTTTCTGCGGTGCCGTCTGATCATTGGCGCCAGGTTGCCCGGGTTGCGGCGGCGGCTCAGCTGCTGCCGGGGAGTCGACGTTGCCGAGAATGATCGGCAGGCCGTCCTTGCCGGTGCCGATGACCACGATCTTGGCGTTATGGGACTGCGCCAGGGCGAGCGTGGCTTCGATGCCGCGCCAGCGCAGATAGGAATCTGAAATGCCCTGGCTGACCGTGCGCTGGAAGGCGGCGATGCCGTTGGCTTCGATCTGTTTGCGCTTCGACTCCTCCGCTTCGCGCTCGACGCGGAATTTGTATTCCTGAATCAGATAGAACTGCTCGGTTTGCCGGTTGATGGCGGCGACGATCGATGGCGGCAATTCGATGCTGAGCACAAGAGTGTCGAGAATCTGGATCGAGCCGCGCAGAAAGTCGTTGTAGTGCTTGGGGTCGGGCTGCTCCATCGCTTCCGGCTGCACCAATTTGTCGAGATTGGCGCCGAGGCTCTTTTGCGTGTTGGCCAGGATCTCCTGCTGGATGGTGTCGCGCGAGGTGTAGATCTGCTGCGCGGTGTAAAGGGAAAAAACTTCACGCGCCTGGCTGCCGATCTCCGGACCGATGACCGATTCCAGATACTGCGGACCGATGAATTTGTGCAGCACGGCGACGGAGTGGTGCAGCAGCTGATAGCGCACATTGATCTGCGCGGTCACGCTCACGCCGTCCTTTGAGATGGCGTTGATGGTTTGTGTCGTCGATTGCAGCCTCAGATCATAAAGAAACAGTTTGTCCCACGGGGCGATGACATGCAGGCCTTCCTCGCGCAACTCGCGCGGATCGAGCACCGTGCCGCGGCCGACGAAGCACCAGCAATAGACGTCAAAACCGTTGAACCGTTTCCAAAGGACGCCGACCCTCCCGCTCGGCACCGTGATCACTATGTACGGCCAAAGCACGACGATCAGGAGCAACGCCAGCATCAACGAGAAGGCGAGGCCCGGCAGATGCCGCCAGACAAAGCGCCACAATCCGCGCCTCGGCGGCGGCGGTGGCGTTCCGTCGAGGGACTCTGGAAACATGACCATCAGCCGTTCTCCATCGAACGCTACCGTCCACCGTTCTGCATCGAACGCTGATCGACAATACGGCCTTCGTCCATGCGGATCCTGCGCGCGGGCAGGTCCAACTCGTCAAGATAGCGGTCATCGTGGGTAATCACCACGACCGTCTTTCCCGCCTGCATCAGCTGCGGGATGAGCTCATCGTAGAATTTGCGGCGAAATTCCGGGTCCTGTTCCGCCGTCCATTCGTCGAGCAGCAGGATCGGGCGCTTCTCCAGCATGCTGACGATCAGCGCCAGCCGCCGGCGTTGGCCGCTGGAAAGATCAAGCGTGCGAAATTCGCCGTGCGAAAGACCGGTCTTAGCCTCCAGGCGGAATTGGGTCAGCAGCCGGTCGACCTCGACCGGATCCGGATTGGGTATGCCGTAGAGTCGGTGAAACAGATGATAGTCGAAGAAAATCGCGGAGAACAACGAGCGATAGGTGTCGCGCGTGTGGCTGTTGATCCGCATGCCGTCGAGCGTGATCTCGCCGGAATCGGGCGGATAGAGCCCGGCGAGCACCCGCAGCAAGGTCGACTTTCCCGAACCGTTGCCGCCGGTGATGAAGACGAGCTCGCCGGATCGCAGCGTGAAGTCGATCGGCCCGATGGAGAAGGCGGTGTCGGAAAATTTGTCCACGTAGCGGAACACGATATTGCGCATCTCGATCGCAGCGAAACTTGGCTGCGCCACCGTGATGTCCGGTTCCGTCGAGGCGGTCGCACTCAGGTCGGAGACTAATTTCTGCAGCCGGTCCGCCGCGGCGTTGGCGTTCAACAGGATCGGTATCGATTGCACCAGGCCGAAGCAGGCCCCGACGACGAACAGCAGCGCCGTGGTGGCCTTCGGAATCGAAGCGCCGCCGAACGATTCGCTCAACCGCGGCGCGGCGAACACCACCGCGCCGAGCAGCACGTACAGGTAGCTCTGCACCGAGACGATCTGCCGGAAGGTCTGGACCTGAGCGCCTATCTTGATGTTGGCCGCGGCTCGCGACACCTCGACGGCGTCATCGAACAAATCGACGCTGCGCGCGCTGTTGAGCCGCACCTCCTTGAAGCCGTCGAGGAAGTCGTCCATGCGGTCGAACAGCTGGCGCTCCTGCTCGGCGGCGCGGGCTCGGTCGAGCGTCAGCCGGCGGCTGCGTAAGTGGAAGACCGTTCCGGCGAGGCCGACGATGACGACGCTCATGATGAACGCGGCAAGCGACAGGTAGGCCACGTAGATCGATATGAAGAAGATGAGGACGACGCTCTGCATCGAATAGCACAGCGTGTTGCTCGCCTGCGTCAGCACCCCGGAATCGCTGTTGATCGCCGCGACGATCCGGGAGCGCCCGATGTCGTCGATCGACAGCAGCTCCGAGCGCCGCACCGCATCCATCAGGCGCACGCGCAGCTTGTGGATTATGGCTTCGATCTCGGCGGTGATCGTGGTGGTCACATAAGGCTGCGACCTGACGAACAGAAAAAGCGCGATCAGGAAGACCGCAATCGCCCACAGGCTCGAGCTTTCACTGCTGCCAGCCGCCTGCGCCCCGGCATTGATGGCGGCAAGCACCGCGGCACTGCTGATGCCGCCGACGGCGGCCATGAACACCAGCTTCCGCAGTGAGCCGCGCATTTCGCGGCGGACGAGCTGCAAGAAGGACATTGGTGCGCTGTCGCCCGTCTACATTTCTACAAGACGCCGCCGGTACGGCGAGGGATGCGCTTGCCGGCTCGGCAGAGACCTTCGATCTAGTCGCGCGGGCGCCATTCGACGTGCCGGGACGGCCCGGTCAGGAACAGCACCGGCAGCACCACCAACGGCGTGGTGATGAGCGCGATGAAGAACGTTCCGACGAAACCCGTGCGCCGATGGACGCCGCAAAGTCCGGTGAGAATGCAGAAAATTATGTAAACGATCGCCTCGAGCATGGGGCCCGGTCTCGTCGCTCAACTGCTTTCGCGCTTCGCCGGGCGCAGCTGCTCCCCGATTGGCCGGCATGCGGCCCGTGCTTGTTCTAAGAACTGGTCGCCGCCGCGCCAGTGGATCCGCCGGAGCGCTTGGAGCGCGAGTCCCACATCTCTTTGTGGGCCTTGACGAACTCACGGTAGTCCGGAGGGTTGAAATCGAGCAGGGTGCCGCCGGATTCGAAATGCTGGATGAAGGCCTTGCCGATGGCATAGGTGGCGCCGGCAGAAAGCACCGGCGTAACGAATCCGCCGATGATCGTGCCAATGATCGGCACCGCCTTGAGCAGGCTGAAGGCGCCGATGCCGCTGGTGGTCGGCACCAGCGCTCCGGCCAGCGCCGCGATCAGCGCCTTGCCCCGGTTTTCGGAAAACGGCACGTCGTAGATTTGCGAAAGACGGCGCAACATCTGCAGCTGCAGTCCGCCGACGGCCACCAAATCGACTACCGGAACCGGGACAAGTCCGGCAACGCCGGACCAGATGGAGAAACGGTCTACCAGACGCGAAGCCACTTCGTCGCGCGGCTCGGCTGGAGCTGATGTCGAACTCGTGTCCACGGATGCGGTTGATTTCTCTGCCATGGCGGATCCTTTCTCATCGTCCCCGGGCGGGGCCCCATCCCTCGAGCGGGCCGCTACGAACTTCCGCCGGCTCCGTCCACCAGAGACGGAAAAACCCTATCATGGTGGGTACCCGGTGCCAAGCGCTGGCGATCGCTGACGATGTTGCGATCTGCGTGTCGGAATGGAGTTGGCTGCCGTCTTGCTCTGCCCGACCTCGGCCCATAGAATACTGCAACGGCATCGTTCCCTGAGGCGGATAATGCGGCCAATGCGATCGGGCAAAACCACTGGCGAGGCACGGCGCGCGTGGGAGCCGCCGGCGCTGACGAAATTGGCGATCGGCACGGAAACAAAATCCTCGCGCGCGAATGAGTTGGGTGCGCAAGCGGAAACGTCCGGGGCCGACAAGCTTGCCGATCCGAAACCGCCGGCGGCGCCGGCGACCAAGCTCGGATTTTCTTTTGAGTGGGCTTTCCCGCTGTCGGCGCGGATCGAATAACGGATTGCTCTATCGTCGCGGTTGGAATCCTACGTGCAGCGCGGAGGTTGGCCACCTTGGCGCACAGCATTGGGCGGGACGGTTTGAGCGTCACTCTTGAGAGCGTTCTCGTTCAGGAGAGCGAGCCGCAGGCCGCCGACCTCGACGGTCGTGTCGTTGTCCTGAGCGTGCGCGCCGGCTCGTATTTCGGTTTCAACCGCGTCGCCGGCGAAATTTGGAACATGCTTGCCGAACCCTGCCGCGTCGGCCGAATCTTCGACACGCTGACCGAGCGCCATGACGTCGATCCCGATACCGTGGCGCGGGACGTGACGGCTTTTTTGCAGACGCTGGTCGAGCAGCGGCTGGCGCGCGTGGTCGATCCGGCTGAAGGGCGGTGAAAGGGCGATGAAGCTCAAAACGATGCGGCGCCTCTATCGCCGCGAGGCGGCCGTGATGCTGTTGCTGGCGCGGCTGGCGGTGCGCTTCGTCCCGCCGGCGCGCATCTTCGCTTGGGCGCAGCGGTCGCCGCGGCGAATTTGCCGCTTCGCGGTCAATGATGTGAGCTGGATCACGTGGGCGGTCGAGAGCGTCGGCGCCCGCGCCTGGATGAGATCCGCCTGTTTGCCGCGCGCGCTGGCGGCGCAGGCCATGTTGCGCCGGCGCGGCATAGCGAGCCGGCTCTGCCTCGGCGTCGCCCACGAAGGCGATGAGCTGCTTGCGCATGCATGGGTGGAGATCGGCAAGGACAGGATCGTCGGGGGCGCCGAGGCCGGCGCCTTCACTCGCCTCGCCGAATTCGGTGGAGCGTGCTGATGCGGCACCGAGGTTTCCGGTGAGCGGCATCGCCGGCCTGTTGCGGTTCGGCGGCCGCGGCGTGTCGCGGCGCGACCTCGAGCGCGTCGCCAATTCGCTGCGGCAATACGGGCCGGATCGCTCCGCGATCGTCGCCGGCGAGGACATCGGCCTTGTCCACGTGCTGATGCGCATGACGCCGGAAGACCAGTTCGATCGCCAGCCCTGGCAGGGCGAGAGCGGCGCGCTGATCACGGCGGATATCCGGCTCGACAATCGCGCCGAAATGCTCGCTCGGATCGGCGTCACGCCGCAGGCGGCAGCGACCTGGTCGGATGCGCGCGTGCTTCTCGCCGCCTGGGAGAAATTCGGCGACGATATTTGGCCGATCCTGCGCGGCCCGTTCGCGGTCGCGATCTGGGACCCGCGCGTTCGCGCCTTGACGCTGGCGCGCGATCATCTCGGCCTCAACGTGGCGATGTGGCACCGCAACGCCCAATTCTTCGCCTTTGCCACGATGCCGAACGGCCTGTTCGCGCTGCCCGGCGTGGCGCGCGAATTGAGCGAAGAAAAACTCGCCGACTTCCTCGTGCTCAATCACGCGGACCATCAAACAACCATCTACCGCAACGTCTTTCGCGTGCCTCCGGCGCATGTCCTGCGCGTGCAGGCCGACGGTTGGACGACGCAGCGCCGGTACTGGTCGCCGGCCGAGATCGAGCCGGTCAGACGTTCCTCCGATCAGGCCTACGCCGACGGGCTGCGCGCGTGTCTTGATTTGGCGGTGCGCCGGCAGATGCGCAGCATCCATCCGATCGGCAGCCTGCTCAGCGGCGGGCTCGACTCCTCGTCGGTCTCGATCCTTGCCGCCCGCGCGCTTGCCGAGAAAAGCGAACGGCTGGTCGCGTTCACCGGCGTGCCGCGGCGCGGCTTTGCCGGGCCGCTCCCCAACGGCGCCTACGCCGACGAAACTCCTTATGTCGAGGCGATTGCCGGCGCGGCGCGCAACATCGACGTCACCTATGTGCGCAGCGACGCGCCCGACGACCTCGCCGAGCTTGAGCGGGTTTTCAATGCGCTCGAAGGGCCGGTGCGCAATCCGACCAATCTCGGTTGGATCCTGGCGTTGCTGCGGCAGGCACGGGCGCAAGGTCGGCGGGTGCTGCTCGGCGGCCTCTGTGGCAACGCGACCATCAGCTGGAGCGGCTGGTCGCAGGCAGCCGCGCACCTCAAGCGCGGGCGGCTTCTCACCGCCTACCGGCAATGGCGGCTCTATTACCGTCGCACCTCGCATTCGCGCTGGGCGGCGCTGCAAAAGCTCTTTGTCGAGCCGTTGCTCCCCGGCCGGCTCAGCGATTGGATTGATCGCCGCAGTCATCCGGGGCGCATTGCGGCCTGGCAGGATCACGCCGCAATCCGCCCCGATTTCGCCGCCGCGATGGCGGTTGATGCGCGCGCGCAGCAGGCCGGACACGACTTTCTCTATCGGATGCGGGAGGACGAGCGCGTCAGGAGCCTCGCGCAGGTCGATTATCTCGGCGACTGGCACGCGGCGGAAAAGGCGGTGACCGGCGTCGAAGTGCGCGATCCGACCGCGGACCTCGACGTCGTCTGTTACTGCTTCGGCGTTCCTCCTGAACAATATCTCGCCGAGGGCGCCGATCGTTCGCTGATCCGCCGCGCGATGTGGGGCCTAGTGCCGGAGATGGTGTTGACCAACCATCTCGGCGGCCTGCAAGGAGCCGATTGGTACGAGAAACTCGAAGGTCGGCGCAGCGAGCTCGCGCGCCAGATCGCCGAGATTTCCGAGTCCGCGCTGGTGCGCCGGGTGATCGACCTGGTGCGGCTCGAGCGTGCGGTAGAGAACTGGCCCACGGGCCGCTGGCATACGCCCGAAATCTTCCGCGAATACAATCTAGCGCTCACCCGCGGCATTGCCGGCGGCCGGTTCCTGCGCTGGTTCGAGGCGGCGAACCGGTGAGTCCGGCCGAGGCGATGATCCGCCGCCCGCCGCGACGCGCACAAAATGCACCGGCTCGCTCAATCCGCGCAGCATCGCTGAGTCTTCGATCGCGGGCCGGCCGGCGAGCGCCTCGCGCGCTTCGCCATCGGCCAAGACCGCCGCGGAGATGATCACCTCGCCGCCATGGCACTGGTGCTCGAGCCGCGCGGCCGTATTCACTGCCGAGCCGAAATAGTCGAGCAAGTCGCCGGCGGTCACCGCGATGCAGGGTCCGAGGTGCAGGCCGAGCTTCAGCACGATGCCGGCGTCGCTGCGGCCGCGATTGAAGTTCGCCACTTCGTCCTGGATCGACAGCACGGCGCGCACCGCGTCGGCCGGATCGTGGAACGCGGCCATCACCGCATCGCCCACGGTCTTGACGACGAACCCATGGTGGCGCTGCACCCGCTCCGACAGAAATGCGAAATGATCGCGCACCAGATGGTAGGCGGTGGCGTCGCCCAGTTCCTCATACATCTTGGTCGAGCCCTGCAGATCGGTGAACACGATCGCGACCCGGCTGATTTCGACGTCGTCGCCCGGCCGCAGGAGCTGCTCGGGACAGAGCCGGCGGAACGCCGGCATGGCGATGACGCTTTCTCCGGTCAGGGCGTCTCGCGCCCAATTGCGGTCCTCGATGACGAAGAACAGCGGCCGGTCAGTGTTGTTGTGCGCGACGACCTCGTCCCGATGTCCGGGTTTCGCCAGCAGGATATCGGCGCCGCTGGCGGTGACTTCGGGGATGATCCCGGCGTCACCAATATCGGCCTCCGCCTCGCCGCCGGCCTCGACGGTGCGGAAACGATAGGGGCCGGGCCGGAGCGTGAGCGCGAAGCTTTTGCTCGAATGCGGCGCGACCTCGGCTTGCAGCTTCACATGCGGGGTCGTGCCTTGCCCGAGCATGCACAGCTCGCCTTCGGGCAGCGGCCGCAGCCACGGCTCGGGATGAAAGGTCAACTCGACATTGCGCGTGAAGTCGCGTTCGTAGTTGATATTGCACGACGAGCAGTGCGCCCCTTTGGGCAGCTCGTGCAGATGCTCGACCCGCGATTTGGCGCCGCGGCAGCGCGGGCATAGCAGATCCCAACCCATCCCCAGAATGCCGAGGCGTTGCGCCGCGAGGAACAGCTCCACCGTGTCTTCCGGCGTCGCCTGCCAGTAACGCGCCATGGTCAGCGGACGAATGCCGCGCAGCGCCAGATCCGGCGCATGCAACAGATAGTCGGCGAGCTTCGCCGCGAGGCCATGGCTCGCCGGGTCGCGGTCGAGATCGGCGATCAGACCCTCGAGGCGGCGGTGCGCCGCCGGCTTCACCGTGTTCCGCGCCGCGACACCGGGAATGTGCCCCGGCATCTCGGCCTCGGCGATCAGCTTCTCCATCGCCGCCAGGCGCTGGTCCATGGAACGTTCGAACTGGCCGGAGACCCTCCCCAGCCAGCCCAACACCCCGACGCATTCCATCTCTCCCGAAAACACCAGCCGGCTTCCCGTGTCCTCGGGATAGAGTTCGAGGGTGCTGTGGAAGTGGCGCATCGGGCCGTTGACGAAGTCGCGGGTCTGGGTGGCCCGCCGGTTTTCCTGCCACTCGCCGAAACTCTCCTGCCATTTCAATTCCAGCGGGCCGATCGCGGCAGTGGCGTAGCGGCGAATACGGCCCTGGGCGTCGGGGCGCTCCTCGACTCGATAGATGGGCGAGCCGGCTGCATCATTGGTGCGTGCGGTATCGGCGATGAAAGGCCAAATCGCCTCCGGCGGCTTGGCGAAATGCCGCTCCTTGCGATAGTGAAAAATGCTTTTCTTCATCGGCAAACTTCCAGCGTCGGCGGCCGCTGCCGGCCATGAAAAGATACGCCAGACCGCCGGGTGGTTTCGGCCGACGTTCAATGCCGCGGTGCAGCGATACTACCCCAGGTGCCGGATCCGCGCTCCCGTTTACCAACTTGAGCGCATCCGGGGAAACGCGACAACGGCCTAAAGGCTTGCAACACCCGGTCTAAATCGCGCAAGCTGCCCCCATGCGGCGTCTAAGCGGTAAAGTCTTGCCATTCCCCCTCAGCCACATTTGATTGGGAGCGTCCGGTGAATCGCCGATCTTTGTTGACATCCCTCCTTGTTGCGTTGGCCGCGCGGCGGCTTCCGCTGCCCGCCTGGATAAGCTCCGCGCACGCGGCCACTCCCGCGTGGCGGCACGGCATATCGCCGTTCGGCGATCTGAAATACCCGTCCGGTTTCAAGAAATTCGACTACGTCAACGCCAAAGCGCCAAAGGGTGGCGTGGCACGGCAGATCGCGCTCGGCACCTACGACAACTTCAACATGGTGGTCGACGGCGTCAAAGGGACGCTCGTGCTCGGCACCGATCTTACCTACGACACGCTGCTGGTAGCGGCGCTCGACGAGGTATCGAGCGGATACGGGCTCCTCGCCGAGGCCGTGCATCATCCGGACGATTTCTCCTCGACCTCCTTCAAGCTGCGGCCGCAAGCAAAGTGGCACGACGGCACGCCGGTCACCGCGGACGACGTGATCTTCTCCTTCGAGACCTTCCGGAAATTGAGCCCGCAGGCCGGCGCCACCTATGTCGACGTTGCCAAGGCCGAGAAGACCGGCGATCGCGAGGTCACCTTCGTGTTCAAAGGCCCCGGCCACCACCGGCTGCCGGAAGTTCTCGGGCAGCTGATGATTTTGCCGAAGGCTTGGTGGGATGGCACCGACAATGACGGCAAGAAGCGCGACATCAACGCGACGACGCTGGAGCCGCCGCTCGGCTCCGGGCCTTACCGCGTCAAGGAATTCACCGCCGGCCGCAGCATCGTCTATGAGCGCGTGAAGGACTATTGGGGCGCGGACGTCAACGTCAATATCGGCCGCGACAATTTCGATGAGCTGCGGTTCGAGTATTTCCGCGACGGCACTGCCGCGATCGAGGCGTTCAAGGCGGACGCCGCCGACTGGCGCATCGAGAACAGCGCCAAAAGCTGGGCCACCGCCTATGATTTCCCCGCGGTCGCCGACAAGCGCGTCCTGCTCGAGGAGTTTCCGATCAACAATGTCGGCCTGATGCAGGCTTTCGCTTTCAACATCCGCCGCGCCAAATTCCAGGATCCCCGCGTCAGGCTTGCTTTCAACTATGCTTTCGATTTCGAGGAGATGAACAAGCAGATTTTCTTCGGCCAGTATAAGCGCATCGCCAGCTACTTCGCCGGCACCGACCTCGCCGCCACCGGCCTGCCGACGGGCCGCGAACTCGAGCTGCTCGAGAAGATGCGCGACAAGGTTCCGGCCGAAGTGTTCAAGAAACCCTATTCCAATCCGGTCGGCGGCGACACCGCCGCGGTGCGCGGCAATATGCGCGATGCCGTGCATCTCTTCAAAGAGGCGGGATACGAAGTGCGCGACCAGCAAATGGTCGACGCCAAGACCGGCGAGCCTTTCGCCGTGGAATTTCTCGGCAACAGCCCGATGTTCGAACGCGTCTTCTTGTTCTACAAGCCCTCGCTCGAGCGGCTCGGTCTCACCGTTTCGGTGCGCACGGTCGACGAGGCGCAGTATGAGAACCGGCTACGCGGCTGGGATTTCGACATCACCACCTATGCCTGGCGAGAATCGCAATTGCCCGGCAACGAGCTGCGCGATTACTGGAGCTCGCAGGCGGCCGACGAGGCCGGCTCGGACAACATGATCGGCATCAAAAACCCGGCCGTCGATGCGCTGATCGAGCACGTCGTCGCGGCCAAAAGCTACGAGGATCTGGTCGCGGCCGCGCGCGCGCTCGACCGCGTGCTGTTGTGGCACCACTATGTCGTGCCGCAATGGTCCTACAACAAATTGCGCACTTGCCGCTGGGATCGGTTCGGCCATCCCGAGCCGCTGCCGAAATACGGCATCTCCGCCTTCCCGGCCTTGTGGTGGTGGGATGCGGACAAGGCGGCCAAGGTAGCCGCCCGCCAGTGAGCCGGTGACCCGCCCGGGGCGTCTTTCCGGGCGCTGCATTCGCCCGCAACCGTTAAACGCGGCGGCACGGCGGCCGCGAGGTCGGTAGGCAGTTTCCCCCGAATCGGCTACGATTCGCTTGGCGAATCACTATGCCGGGGCTTGCGGCGGGAGGCCTGGAAGTGGCGAGCATCATCACGGTGGCCACCATGAAGGGGGGCAGCGGCAAGAGCACCGTTGCCAGCTGCCTCGCGGTCTATTGGCATCTTCGCGGCCGGCACCCGACGCTGATCGACGCCGATCCGCAGCGCTCGATCGTGCGGCTTGCCGCCCGCGAACGCGCGCTCGGCGGCGTCGCCGTCGTCGAGGACGCGACCGAGGAGGCCTCGAAAACCGCGCGGCGCCTCGCCGGCAACAGCGGCCTCGTGATCATCGACACGCCGGGATTCCGTTCGAAGACGACGCTCGACTGCGTCGCGGCGGCCGACTTTCTCCTGGTCCCGGTCAAGCCGTCGCCGTTCGATGTCGATCGCATGCTCGATACGCTCGGCATCCTGACCGAGCGGGCCGACGGGCTGCAACCACTCTTCCGCTGCCTGCTGACGCAGACGACCCGTGACTCGGTCATTGCCAGGCACATCCGTTCCGAGCTCGCCGATGCCGGCCTGCCGGTCCTGCAGAGCGAGATGACGAACCGTGTCGCCTATCCGGAAGCTTCGCTCTGGGGGGCGACGCCGAGCCTGATCAGCTGGAAGGGACCGGCGGCGCGCGAGATCGCCGCAATCGCCGACGAGCTCGACATGGTGCTCGGCGTCCAGCAGGCAGCCGCATGACCCGCAAACAGCTCCCCAAGGCGATCAGAACCAACGAGGCGCCGCGGGGGACCGCGGCGCGCGCCGCTTTGGACGAGGCGGCGCAAGCAGCACGAGCGCCCTTCGCGCACGATGCCTTCGAGGCCGAGCCCGCGCCGGTCGCCTTCTCGCGCCCGGTCGCCAACGACCAATTCCCCGCGCGCGCGATCGACGCCGGCCGGCAGGCGGAGCGGCGCCGTCTGGCCGGCAAGATCGTCGAGCGGCACAGGACCTACGCCGCTATTGGCGGCCTCTCTCCGCTGCCGATCCTCAATGTCGCCGGCGTGACCGCGATGATCATGCGCATGGTGAAGCAGTTGAGCGAGCTTTACGGCGTCCCATTCGAACGCGACCGGACGCGTTCGCTGGTCATCGGCATCATGGGCGGCGCCGTTCCCACCGGTCTCGGCACTGTCACCGCTTCAACGCTCGCCTTTGCTCTTCCGGGAAGCGGAATCGTCGGCCTTGCGGTCACCGCGCTGACGGCCGGCGCTTTGACCCGCGGCATCGGCTTGGTTTTCATCGAGCTCTTCGAGAGCGCGGCGATGCCGCTCGGCGCCGTTCAGATCGAACACGCCTAGGCCGGACGCTCAGGGTATCTCGTACACCATCGTCGAGTCGGCGATGCCGCGCAGCGCCGCCTGCTGCATGGTCGGATGCAGGCCCGAGGTTTCCAGGATCTTCGCCGACTGCGGATTCTCCACCACCGACTTGGTTACGAAGATGGCGCGCGAGGAGGCTAGGCCCTGCACGCGCGCGGCAAGATTGACGGTCTGGCCGAAATAATCCTGGCTGTTGTTGAGCGTGACCGCGAGGCACGGGCCTTCGTGAATGCCGATCTTGAGCAGGAAATCCTCGCTGTGGCGCTCGGTGTTGATGCGCGCCATCTCGTCGCGCATGCGCAACGCCGCCGCCAACGCCCGGTCGGGCGTCGGGAAGGTGGCCATCACCGCGTCGCCGATTGTCTTCACCACCGCGCCCGCCTCCGACGCCACCACCTCGTGCAGCACCCGGAAATGCTGGCGGACCAGATCGTAGGCGACGAGATCGCCGACCCGTTCGTAGAGCGCGGTCGAGCCTTTCAGATCGGTGAACAAAAAGGTCAGGCTGGTGATCTTGAGCCGTTGATCCACGTCGAGCGTGTCGGTGCGGTAAATGTCGCGGAAGGTCTGGTTGCTGAGCAGGCGCTTGGCGGTGAGGAACGGCTTGCGCTTGCCGAGAAGATGGTGAAGCGGATCGGCGGCAATCCAAATCGCCGGCAGCACCCGGCGGTCGGTGCGGTTTTCCAGCGACAGCCGCAGCGGCCCCGGCCGCATCTCGACCGTTCCCACCGGCGCCTTGACGTTGTTGAACACCATCGACAGCGACTGGCGCTCGCGCGTCGGCTCGCCTTTGACGTCGAGGCATTGCGTGCCGTGCGTCACCGGATCAAACACGATGACGAAGTCGTTGGGCAGCTGCACCGACAGCACCGCCTTCTCGCCGGGCGGCAGCTCGATCGACTCGATGGTGAACTCGGCGAGGCTGTCGCCCAAAGCTTCCGGCAGATCGACGCCCGAACTCCAGAAGATCTGGCGGTAATATTCGACTTCCGGAAGCGTATCCGGACTGTGGCCCTCGATCCGGCGCACCCGCGGGATGACCGTGAAAGTGACCTCCACCATTTCATCGAGCGTCGGCGTGTAGCCTGCAGCGCACAGCCCGCAATCATATTCCTCGCGATTGACCGACTTGAGCGTCGTGCTCACGTCGAGGACGCCGCCGCAACCCGGACACAGCACGTTCCACGACAGCTCGAACAGGCCGAGCCGGGCGGCATGCAGGAACGCGGCAATGGTGTGCTCTTCGTTGAGGCCGTGCTTGGTTGCGAAATCGAGCGGATTGATGCGGCAGAGATCGCGATCCGGCGCTTCATGAACGGCGCGTTCGATCGCCGCCGCGCAATCGGCGTCGGCGGACTGTCGCAACACGCTGAAGAGGGCTTCGGTTTCGCTCACTGCTTGAACTCGCCCGTGCCGGCGTGCGCCGGAAGCAGACTTTTAAGCTAGGTATCGGGCTTTGCAGCCGCAAGGCGCCGCGCCGTGAAGCGGCGCGAGGCGGCTCTCACGGTGAGTTGATGAAAGCCGGTTATGTTCTCCTTGCCTCTTCTCCTTGCCTCGACTTTTTGCCGCGACCCCGCTAAGCGGGCCGCGGTACCCAACGGGATCGTGTCGATGCGGCCGCTCGGGATGACAGCCTTGCTCGTTTGCGTGCTGCTGTTCCCGGCAGGCGCCGGCGTGCGTCCCGCCGCGGCGGCGGAGAGTGCCACTCCGCAATCGCGCGCCGTCGTGGTTCCGGGTTTCTGGGATCCGCGCCGTCGGCCCGAACGGCCCGACCTCTCGCGCCTGCAGACGATCCGTTTTCTCACCGCGACCGATTATCCGCCCTTCGACTACACCAACGCCGACGGCAATCCGGCCGGCTTCAATGTCGATCTGGCGCGCCTCATCTGCGACGAGATCAAGGTCAGCTGCACCATCCAGATCCGCCCCTTCAACGCCCTGGTCGAGGCGCTCGGCGACAATCGCGGCGATGCCGCCATCGCTTCGATCTCCCCCAGCGCAGACACGCGTCGCCTGGTCGATTTCAGCGATCCCTACTACCGAACGCCGGCGCGCTTCGTGGCCCGCCTCGACAGCCGCGTCGACGACGTGCTGCCGGAACGGCTCGAAGGCAAGAAGGTCGCCGTGGTCGCCGGCACCGCGCATGAAGCCTACCTCAAGACCATGTTCACCGAGGTCGAGGTGCGGCCCTATCCCAATCCCGAGGCGGCGCGCGACGCCTTGCGGGGGCGGGAGGTCGACCTCTTGTTCGGCGACGGCATCGCGCTCGCGTTCTGGCTCAACGGCAGCGATTCCGCCGGCTGCTGCGCGTTCCGCGGCGGCCCCTTCCTGGAAAGCCGCTATTTCGGCGAGGGCGTCGGCATCGCCGTGCGGCACGGCAACGATCTCCTGCGCCAGGCGCTCAACTGGGCGCTGTTCCGATTGTGGGAGAAGGGCAGCTTTACAGATCTGTGGCTGCGCTATTTCCCGATCAGCCCGTTTTGAAATGCAAGTTTGACGGGCCATCGCGCGCTTCCTAGTGTCCGCTGCGCGAAGGATGTGAGAGATGCCGACCGCGGCAATCGACACGGCAACGGGCCTGCGTGAATTCGCCGAGCAGTCGCACGCCTGGCCGTTCGAAGAGGCGCGCAAGATTGTCGCGCGCCTGAACAAGCAGCCGAAGGACGAGGTGATCTTCGAAACCGGCTACGGCCCCTCCGGCCTGCCGCATATCGGCACCTTCGGCGAGGTGGCGCGCACCACCATGGTCCGCCACGCCTTCCGGGTGCTCACCGACGACAAGATCAAGACCCGCCTGATCGCGTTCTCCGACGACATGGACGGCCTGCGCAAGGTGCCCGACAACATTCCCAACAAGGAAATGGTGGCGCAGCATCTCGGCAAGCCACTCACCAAGGTGCCCGATCCGTTCGGCACGCATGCAAGTTTCGCCGAGCACAACAACGCGCGGCTGCGCGCCTTCCTCGACCAGTTCGGCTTCGACTACGAATTCATGTCGTCGACCGCTTGTTACACGTCGGGTCGCTTCGACGCGGCCTTGCTCAAGGTGTTGGAGCGCTTCGACGCGGTGATGAACATCATGCTGCCGTCGCTGCGCGAGGAACGTGCCGAATCCTATTCGCCGTTCCTGCCGATCTCGCCGCGCACCGGCATCGTGCTGCAGGTGCCGGTCGTCGCGCACGACGCCAAAGCGGGAACCATCACTTACGCGGACCCGGAAACGGGCGAGCAGGCGACAACGCTGGTCGCCGGCGGTCGCTGCAAGCTGCAATGGAAGCCGGATTGGGCGATGCGCTGGCTTGCGCTCGGCGTCGACTATGAAATGGCCGGCAAGGATTTGATCGATTCGGTGAAGCTGTCGGGCGAAATCTGCCGCGCGCTCGGCGGGTTGCCGCCGGACGGTTTCAACTACGAGCTTTTTCTCGACGAGCACGGCCAGAAAATCTCCAAGTCGAAGGGCAACGGCCTGACCATCGAAGAGTGGCTGCGCTATGCGAGCCCCGAGAGCCTGTCGCTGTTCATGTATCGCGAGCCCAAAGCCGCGAAGCGGCTCTATTTCGACGTCATCCCGCGTCACGCCGACGAATATCTGCAATTCCTCGAAGCCTATGAGCGGCAGGCGCCAAAGGAGCGGCTCGGCAATCCGGTCTGGCACATTCACCAGGGCGCGCCGCCCAAGGCGGACAATCCGGTGCCGTTCGCGATGCTCCTTTCGCTGGTCACCGCCTCGAATGCGGAGAATGCCGACACGCTGTGGGGGTTCATCGGCCGCTACCGGCCGGGCGTGACCAAGGCCACGCATCCCCACCTCGCCGCGCTCGTCGACTACGCCATCCACTATTTCCGCGACTTCGTGCAGCCGGCGAAGAAATTTCGCCAGCCGAGCGCGGCCGAGCGTGCCGCGCTCATCGATCTGCGCGATGCGCTCTCGCAACTGCCGACGGAGGCGCCTGCGCCGGCGATCCAGGACGTGGTCTACGAGGTCGGCCGGCGCGAGCCGTTTCTCGACGAAAAGAAGAAAGCCAAGGACGGCAAGCCCGGCGTCGCGCTCGATTGGTTCAACATGCTCTATCAGGTGCTGCTCGGCCAGGAGAAGGGCCCGCGCTTCGGCTCCTTCGTCGCCGCCTACGGCGTCCAGAACACCATCGACATGATCGACGGCGCGCTTGCCCGTTCCGGGTGAATCACTGGCTCGCCCAAAGGATCCGCGCGATCCAAAGCACGTCCGCCGCCGCGAGCGTGCGCTCGCCGTGTTCGGCGTTGAGCGAGGAAAGCTCGATCGATTTCGCCGTCCGGCGCTTGAGCTCCTTGGCTATGACTTCGCCGCTCCTGGTGCGGACCACGACGCGGTCGCCGCGGCGGATCGGCGCCGCGGGCGAAACGAGGATCACATCGCCGTCGCGATAGGCCGGCTGCATCGAGTGGCCGGATACTTCGAGCGCGTAGGCGTGTTCGTCGCTCACTCCGGGGAACGCGATCTCGTCCCAGCCTTCGCCGACCGGGAAGCCGGCATCGTCGAAATAGCCGCCGGCGCCGGCTTGCGCAAAGCCGAGAAGCGGCACCGGGCGGGTCGCCGGTGCGCCGCCGGAATTGATCAGCTCGACGAAGCTCTCGATCGACGCGCCGGTCGCGGCCAGCGCCTTGGCGATCGACTCGGTCGAGGGCCAGCGGGCGCGGCCCTGCGGCGTGATCCGCTTCGATTTGTTGAAGGTCGTCGGATCAAGCCCCGCGCGCCGCGCCAGCCCGGAAGCCGATAGGCCGGCGCGCTCCGCCAGACGATCGATCGCCGACCAGACCTGGGCGTGGGTGAGCATGGTCCGCGTTCCCGGGGGCCCGTCGGGGCCGCTTCCCGGCCATCATGGGAATTTTTGCCTGTTTTCTCAAGTCCCGGCGCCCGAACCCATTGCCTTGAACGCCCGGCCAGGCGCCGATAGGGTCGCGTCGCGACCAAGGCGCACACAGGTGACGACGATCTACAAGATCTGCGAGCAAGCGTTGTGGCGCGCGGCCGAACCCGACGGTGTATTTCTCGGAAGTCTCGTCGATGAACGTGACGGCTTCATTCATTTCTCCACCGCGGCGCAGGTCGCGGAGACCGCGGCGAAGCATTTTGCCGGGCAAACCGATCTGCTGCTGATCGCGGTTGATGTCGACGCTCTCGGGCAGTCGCTGGTGTGGGAGCATTCGCGCGGCGGCGATCTCTTCCCCCACCTCTACGCCGCGCTGCCGCTTGCGGCGGTGCGCTGGACGCGGCCGCTCGCCCGCGGCGCCGATGGCCGCCACGTGTTTCCGGAGCTGGAGCCGTGATCGGTTTTTTCGAACGGCTCACGCGGCCGTTTCTGCAGGCGATCGATCCGGAAGACGCGCACGGACTCACCATCAGGATGCTGAAATACGCGCCGCTCCCCCCGGTGGCCGGCGACGACAGGCGGCTTGCGACGCCCGCGTTTGGGCTCAATTTTCCCAATCCGGTCGGGGTCGCGGCCGGGCTCGACAAGAATGCCGAGATCCCCGACGCGCTGTTGCGGCTTGGCTTCGGCTTCGTCGAAGTCGGCACCATTACGCCGCTGCCGCAACGCGGCAATCCGCGCCCGCGGTTGTTCCGGCTCGAGGCCGATCGCGGCGTGATCAACCGGCTCGGCTTCAATTCGCAAGGCGGAGGCGCGGTGCTGGGGCGTCTCGCCGCGCGCGCCAACGCCGGCGGAATAGTCGGCGTCAATATCGGCGCCAACAAGGATACGCGCGACCGCATTGCCGACTACGTCCGGATGATCGAGCAGTTCGCGCCGGTCGCGTGTTACGTCACCATCAATATTTCGTCGCCCAACACGCCGGGCCTGCGCGATCTGCAGCAGGCCGAGGCGCTCGACGATCTTCTCGCCCGCGTGATCGAGGCGCGTGAGCGCGTGTCGCAGGATGCGGGGCCGACGCCGGTGCTGCTCAAGATCGCCCCCGATCTGTCGCTCGCCGAGCTCGACGACGTGGTCGGTGTCGCGCGCCGGCGCCGGGTCGATGGCATGATCGTCGGCAATACCACGCTGGCGCGCCCGGCGGGCTTGCGCGAGATCGCGCGCGCGAAAGAGGCCGGCGGGCTGTCCGGCCGGCCGCTCTTTCCGCTCGCAACCCGCATGCTGGCCGAAACCTATGTGCGGGTGGAGAGTGTCTTCCCGCTGATCGGCGTCGGCGGCATCGATTCCGGCGCCGCTGCGCTCGCCAAATTCCGCGCCGGCGCGAGCCTCGTTCAGGTTTATTCGGGGCTGGTGTTCCGCGGGCTCGGCCTTCTCGCCGAGATCAAAGCCGCGCTCGTCGCCGCGCTCGAACGCGACCGGCTGGAGAGTCTCGTTGAGCTTGTCGGCGCCGATGCGGCCGCCGTCACCGCCGAGCCTTGGCCCTGATAGCTTGATCCGGACGAAAAAGCGCAGCCGTCAGCGCTCGGCGGTATCGAATGGCGACAGCGCCGCTGCGCCCGGCGAAGGGGCGAGCACCGGCTGCAGCGCCGGCACCAAACGGTGCCGTTCCCGCCGCGCCGGGATGGCGCGGTAGACCTGCTTCGTCGCTTCGACAATATGCACGCCGGCGAACGGCGCCGAGATGGTCGCGCCGGCGCGCTCCCAAGCGACCGCCGAGCGCAGGAACCAACCGCGCGCGATCGGCGGCACGTAGAGCGCTTCGCCCCATCCGGTCGGCGTGAACCAGGTCTCGCGCAACAGATGGGTGATCTGGGTGCGCGAATAGGGGCGGCCATGGCCGAACGGGGTCGTGTCCATGCGCGCCCAAAGCCCGCGCCGGTTCGGGATCACCGCGAGGAGCCGCCCGCCGCCGGCGAGGACGCGCCACACTTCGCGCAGCAGCCCGATCGGGTCGGTGGTATTTTCCAGCGCATGCACCAGGAGGACGCGATCGACCGCAGAATCGGTGAGCGGCCAATCGTCCTCCTCAACCAGCGCCGCGAGCGCCGGGCGCGAAGAAGGCCAGCGCACCACGCCCTGCGGCGCCGGCATCAAAGCGAGGCACCGTTCGGCTTCTTCGCGGAACAAGCCCAGATAGGGCGTCGCGTAGCCGATCCCGAGCACGCGCAAAGAGCGCGTATCGTTCCAGCGCGCGCGGATGCCGCGGCTGACGAAGCGCCGGGCCACGGTGCCAAGGCGCTGGGCGTAGAAGTTGCGCAGGTCGACGACGTCCATGACTTCAAAATAGCATGTTTCTACGTCATTCCGGGGCGCGCCAAGGGTGCGAGCCCGCAATCCATAACCCCCACTCTGTGATAAATGGTTGAGAGTGCCTATTCTGGTTAACCTGTGATTATGGATTCCGGGCTCGCGGGCCAAGGGCCCACGCCCTGGAATGAGGAGTAACATGGCCGCGCAAGCCCATCTCTTCCGTTGTCTCACCGACAATTTCGGCGTTCTCATCCACGATCCGGAAAGCGGCGCGACCGCCTCGATCGATGCGCCGGAAGCCGCCCCGGTCGAGGCCGCGCTCGCATCGACCGGCTGGCGGCTGACCGATATCCTGGTGACGCATCATCACGGCGATCACACCGCCGGCATTCCGGCATTGAAGCAGCATCACCAATGCCGCGTGGTGGCGCCGCGCAACGAAGCGCAGCGCATCGCGCTGGTCGACGAAACAGTCGGGGAGGGCGACACCGTGCGTCTTGGCTCGCTCTCCGGCCGCGTCATCGACACGCCGGGCCATACCGCCGGCCACATTTCCTATTTCTTCCCGGCGGACAAGCTCGCTTTCGTCGGCGACACCTTGTTCTCGATCGGCTGCGGCCGCGTCATCGAAGGCAACGCGGAGATGATGTGGCGCTCGCTCCTGAAACTGCGCGCTCTGCCCGACGAAACGCGCTTCTATTGCGGCCACGAATACACGCAATCCAATATTCGTTTCGCCAAGACGGTCGAGCCGGACAACAAGGCGCTCGCCGCTCGCGCCGAAGAGGTGGCGCGGCTTCTTGCGGCGGACAAGCCGACCATTCCGGCGACGATCGGGGCGGAAAAGGCGGCCAATCCGTTCCTGCGCGCCGACGTCGCCGAGGTCGCGCAATCGCTCGGCCTTGCCGGCAGCCCGGCGTGGAAAGTGTTCGCGGAAATGCGCGAGCGCAAGAACCGGTTTTGAAAGCGCAGCTCGCCGCCGGCGAGGTGATCCGGCTCCTCGATCTCAAGCCGCATCCGGAAGGCGGACATTTCCGCGAGACGTTCCGCGATGAAAGTGCGGGCGGGAGCGGCCGCGCGGCCTCGACCGCGATCTATTTTCTACTGGCGCGCGGCGAGCGCTCGCACTGGCACCGCATCGATGCCGTCGAGGTCTGGCACTGGTATGCCGGCGCCGCGCTGACGCTCGAGATCGCGCCGGAGAATGGCAGTCGCCAGCGTGTGGCGTTGGGCAGCGATCTTGCCGGTGGCGAGCGCCCGCAAGCGATCGTGCCAGCGCACGCCTGGCAGGCGGCGCGAACGCTCGGCGATTGGACGCTTGTCGGCTGCACCGTGGCGCCGGGCTTTGCCTTCGAAAAATTCGAATTGGCGCCGAAGGGATGGGAGCCCGAAGCTAAGTGACCCGAAGCTAGATGATGTACTGACCGCCGTTCGCCGAGAGCGTTGACCCGGTGATCAGGCCGGCATCGTCGGAAGCCAGAAACACCACGCAGCGCGCGATCTCTTCCGGCTCGCCCAGCCGCCCGATGGGAATGGTCGGCAGAATGCTCTTCTCCAGCACGTCCTTCGGCACCGCCTGCACCATCTCGGTGTTGATGTAGCCCGGGCAGATCGCGTTGACGGTAATGCCGCTCTTGGCGCTCTCCTGTGCCAGCGCCTTGGTGAAGCCGATCTCGCCGGCTTTGGCGGCCGAATAGTTGGTCTGGCCCATCTGGCCCTTTTGCCCGTTGATCGAGGAGATATTGATGATGCGCCCGAATTTGCGCGCGCGCATGCCTTCGATCAAAGGCCGGCACATATTGAACAGCGAATTGAGATTCGTGCTGATCACCTCGGTCCACTGCTCCGGCTTCATGCGGTGGAGCACGGCGTCGCGGGTGATGCCCGCATTATTGACCAGGACTTCGATCGGCCCGAGATCCGCCTCGACCTGCTTGAGGCCGTCGGCGCAGGCCTCGTAGGAGGAAACGTTCCATTTGTAGACCAGGATTCCGCTCTCGGCCTTGAATTTCTGCGCCGCCTCGTCATTGCCGCCGTAATTGGCCGCAACCTTGTAGCCCGCGGCCTTGAGAGCTTTGGCGATCGCTGCGCCGATGCCGCGTGTTCCGCCGGTCACCACTGCGACGCGTGGCATGATCTTCCTCCCTGTCCGTAATGACTTTTTGAAGCGAGCTTATGTTTGAAGCAGCTTATAGACGTAGATGGCCGGGACAAGCCCGGCCATGATGCCGATCAATGCAGCGCGCGTTCGCGGCTTACCGTTCCACGCACTTACCGTTCTACGCACATGGCGATGCCCATGCCGCCGCCGATGCACAGCGTCGCCAGGCCCTTCTTGGCGTTGCGTTTCTGCATCTCATAGAGGAGCGTCACCAGGACGCGCGCTCCCGAGGCGCCGATCGGATGGCCGATGGCGATTGCGCCGCCATTGACGTTGACCTTGCTGGTGTCCCAGCCGAGGTCCTTGTTGACCGCGCAAGCCTGCGCGGCGAACGCCTCGTTGGCCTCGATCAGATCGAGGTCGCCGACGCTCCAACCGGCCTTCTTCAGCGCCGCGCGCGAGGCCGGGATCGGGCCGGTGCCCATGATCTTCGGATCGACCCCGGCCTGCGCCCAAGAGACGATCCGGGCGAGCGGCGTCTTGCCGAGCTTGGCGGCTTCGCTCGCCTTCATCAGCACCATGGCGGCGGCGCCGTCATTGATGCCTGAGGCGCTGGCGGCGGTCACGGTGCCTTCCTTGTCGAAGGCCGGCCGCAATTTGCTGACCGCTTCGAGCGTGGTGCCGTGCTTGGGGTATTCGTCGGTGTCGACGATGATGTCGCCCTTGCGGCTCTTGATGGTGACCGGCGTTATTTCGTCCTTGAACTTTCCCGCCTTCTGCGCCGCTTCGGCCTTGGTCTGCGACGCGACCGCGAACTCGTCCTGCTGCTGGCGCGTGATCTGCCACTGCCGCGCGACGTTCTCCGCGGTGTTGCCCATGTGATAGCCGTTGAACGCGTCCCAGAGGCCGTCCTTGATCATGGTATCGACCATCTCGAAATTGCCCATCTTCACGCCGCCGCGCAGATGCGCGCAGTGCGGGGCCATGCTCATCGACTCCTGGCCGCCAACGACGGCGATCTCGGAATCGCCGTTGACGATGCCCTGGTAGCCGAGCGCGACCGCGCGCAGGCCCGAACCGCAGAGCATATTGACGCTCCAGGCCGGCACCTCGACCGGGATCCCGGCGTTGATCGAAGCCTGCCGGGCCGGGCCCTGGCCTTGGCCGGCCTGCAGAATTTGACCCAGGATCACTTCGGACACGCGCGGCGCTTCGACGCCGGCGCGGTCGATGGCCGCCTTGATCGCCACCTTGCCGAGGTCATGCGCGGGCAGGTTCGCGAACGCCCCGTTGAATGCGCCGACCGGCGTGCGTACCGCGCCGACAATGACGATATCGTCTTTCATGGGGATGTCCTTTCGGGCTTCACAAAGGTCTTGAACGCGGGATCGCCGCGGCCGCATTGATATATGTCATAAGGACGCGGCCCGCCTTGGACAAGACGAAACCAAGACGCATCGCTGCTATGCCGCTCCGTCTCTGCCGCTCGTCGCCCGCCCGATCGCGGCGGATCGTCACAAAACGGTAGCCGCGCCGGGCGAAACCGCCTATTTTGACGGCTAACCTCCGCGGTCCCTGCCTGATGCCCGAGACCAAGACCGAAGAACCCATCACCATCAAGAAGTACGCGAACCGGCGTCTCTACAACACCGGGACGAGCACCTATGTCACGCTCGAAGACCTGGCCGGCATGGTCAAGAGCGGCGAGGATTTCGTCGTCTACGACGCCAAGACCGGCGAGGACATCACCCGTTCGGTCCTGACCCAGATCATCTTCGAGCAGGAGAACAAGGAAGGCCAGAACCTGCTGCCGATCGCCTTCCTGCGCCAGCTCATCCGGTTCTATGGCGACAGCATGCAGATGCTGGTGCCGCGCTATCTCGAGGTGTCGATCGAATCGCTGACGCGCGAGCAGGAGAAGTTCCGCGAGCAGATGGCGCAGGCCTTCGGCGTCGGCGCGTTCCCCTCGCTCGAGGAGCAGGTGCGCCGGAACATGGAGATGTTCGAGCGCGCCTTTGCCATGTTTGCGCCGTTCGCCCGCCGCGAGAGCCAGGGCGGCGAGGCGGCGGAGCCGGGCAAGCCGGCCAAGCCCGCCGGCGATATCGACGATCTCAAGCGCCAGCTCGAGGAGATGCAGAAAAAAGTCGACCGGCTGAGCGAAAAGGACAAAGACGGCGGCGAGCGGAAATAGCTCAAATCGCCTGCGCCAGACCGGCGCGCCACGGCCGCTCGACCGAAGCGAGACCGATCAGCGCTCCCTGCAAGTAATCGCAGCCCCAGGCTTCCAGGGTCTTTGCCGTGCGCTCGTCGCGTACCCACTCGGCGACGGTGATCAGTTTGAGGCGGCCGGCGAGGTCGACGAGCGTGCGCACGAAGGCGCGATCGTCCTCCGAGCGGATCATGTTCTGCACGAATTGGCCGTCGATCTTGACGATATCGACGCCGAGCTTGCGCAGATTGCGGAACGAGGTGTAGCCGGCGCCGAAATCGTCGATGGCGATGCGGCAGCCGAGATCCTTGACGCGGGCGACGAAGCCGCGGGTTTCGTCGATGTCGCGGATGGCGGCGCTCTCGGTGATCTCGACGATCAGGCGCTCCGCCACGCCAGCGTGACCGCGCAAGAGCGAGCCCAGCTCGCCCCACCAGTCGGGATCCGTCGTCGAGGCCGGCGAGACGTTGACGCTTGCCTGCAATGCCGGCGCGGCGAGCAGCTCGTCGACGACGAGCTCGAGCACGCGGTGGTCGAGCAGGCGCACGAGGCCGAGGCGCTCGGCGACCGGCACCACCTCGCTCGCGCCCACCAGGCCGCCGTCGTTGCGCCGTACGCGCATCAAGCACTCGTAGAAGGCGGGCTGCCGGTCGGACGCCGCCGCGACCGTCTCATAGGCGAGGAATACGCGCCGCTCGTTGAGCGCGGCGACGATCTCGTCGGTGGCGCGCACGTTCTCCCGCCGTTGCGCCTCGCGCTCGATATTGGGCTGATAGGCCAGGAAGGAGCCGCGGCGCCGGGCTTTCGCGGTATCGAGCGCCTCCTGGGCGCGGGCCAGCACTTCGGCGACGTTGCGGGCGTGGCGCGGAGCCGTCACTCCGCCGGTGGTGACCGTGACCGCGACCGGCCCGGCGCTCGTCGGCACCATCTCGTCGCGCACCCCGGCGAGGAGGCGCTCGCCAGCGACCGCCATGTCGTCCGGCGTGCAGTTCGTGAGCACGATGCCGAACTTGTTTCCGGAATAGCGGCCGAGCATGTCCTTACCGCGCATCCGGCCGCGAATGCGCTTGGCGACGGCGCCGATCACCTGATCGGCGATGTCGAAGCCATGCGATTCGTTGATGCGCGCCAGGTCGTCGATGGCAAGGAGCAGAAATCCGCAGGAGGAGCGAAATCGTATGGCGTCCTCGAGGGTTTTTTCGAGCACTTCGGTGAGGTGATGCCGGTTTAGTTCGCCGGTGAGGCCGTCGTAGCGGGCGAGATAGTTGAGACGGCTTTCGTGCTCGTAGCGATCGTTGATGACGCGAACGGTCCCGTGCGCGCGCACCGGTTTTCCGTCGCGTCCGGCGAACCAATGGCCGGTGTCCTCGACCCAAAGCGTTGTCTGCGCGCCCGGATCGGGACGGATGCAGCATTGAATGCGATAGCCGACGCCCGCTCCTTCGTCGCGCTGGTCGGAAGCGGTGACCGCGTCGAGGCGGCTCTGGTGGTTCTCGGCGCTGAGGATCTGCGCGTAGCCGCGGCCGGTGGAGATCGCCTCGACGTCGGGGACAAGGAGCACGTCGCCGGCATTGGCGCTCCAGGTCAGGCGGTCGCTGCCGATGTCCCAAAGGTAGAACGCCTCGCCGATCGAGGCGAGAATTTCGGCCGCATCGGGCGCGGCGGCTTTCGCGTTTGGAGGAGTTCGGCCCGCCTCGCCGTTGCTGCTCACGGTCGCCTCATGGAAACAATGCTGGTCCGCCGATGGCGACGGCTGGCGTGCGGTTCGGGCGCCAAAGTACCGGAACAGATTAAATGATTCGCAAACCAACGGCGCGGGAGCGGGCCCGCGGCATGCGGCTTGCGGCTGCCTGCTTGTGGGGCAATGTCCGTCCCATTTTGGTACAAGAGACGCCAAGTGAGCACGGCCCTCGTTCCAATAACGCCGACCGACCGCGAGGCGCCTGCCGCGTATGGGAACAACCGCCCGAGCGCGGACTTTCTCGCCCAGCTGATCGCGGTCTCGGAAAAAATGCCGCAGACGCGGATGCGGCGTCGCGCCGAGCCGCAAGAAGCGATCGCCGCCTATCGCGCCCGCGGCCGCTCGGCGGCGCCGTTCGGTCGCGCCCTGTCGCGTTCGCTCTGAACTGCCTGGAGAACTTGCGCTCAGCGTCGCCGCGTCAGGCGGGTTGCCCGGGCTCGATCTCGACCTGACGCTGCGAGGAGCGGACGCTCACGGTAAACCCGACCAGCACGTCGACGATCGTGATCATGGTCAGCAGGAAGAAGGTCGAGGTCCCGGCCCTGTCCACCAGCAGAAATTCCACCAGCATGGCGATGAACAGGAGCGTCGCCAGCATGTGATCGACGATGGTGCGCATGCCGATCCGCGTCGATTTTATGATCTCGATTGCCAGCAGCAGGATGCTGAAGGCGATGAGCAAATCTTCCCAGGTCACCACCCAATCCTGCCCGGACATCATGTGCACGGTCGTGACCGGCGCGGTCCAGTTGTCGTTCGGCAAGCGAAAAATGAAAGCAACGATGTTGTAGATAACGAAGGGAATGAGGAGCAGCGGAAAGCCCAAGACGAACAT